>ENA-UOOK01007250-UOOK01007250.1-fermentation-metagenome-genome-assembly--contig:-NODE-7250-length-10192-cov-8.113347_pt1 | contig 10192 bp, 8 predicted proteins | sample MGYA00245777_ERZ724023 | MGnify/ENA primary metagenome ERZ724023 (study PRJEB28704, sample SAMN03018312) | fermentation metagenome | biome: anthropogenic terrestrial biome; feature: soil; material...
GAGAATAAAACATTTATATTACTTATTATTACATATGATTTTTTAGGTCCCTCAAGATCTTCGTATATATTAAGAAGAGATAAAAGTTCTTAAGAAGAGATAAAAGTTCTGAGAAGATACGTAAGAATAAATGAACATATTAACTTTACTTTCATGCATTTAAGAAAAAACCCCAATATATCATATTTTGCCTTACGAAATATTCCACACAAAACAAATATACTTGATAACCTTCATAGCTCAAATAAAAGACTGCTTTTCTTCAAGATTCTCAATAAGAGATATCTTTGAAACGGCAATAATTGCCCTATAAATTTTGATGTCATTGATTAAATCAATGGAAACGAAAAAATAACTCTTTTTTACAAAATCATTTGCGTTGAAAATTGAAGCCATAATTATAAAATTATAGCTGCTCAAAAATTAGCACAGATGAAGGTATATTCCAGAAAATCCAACTGTCATCTGCAAGTGAATTCCCGAATAAAAAGGAAGTACACATTTTATTAGTTAACTTAAAAGTACACCACCAAAAAGTTATTCATACCCCCACAATGGAAAGAATTCGATCTGGAGGTTTTCGAATTCTTTTACATTGTTTCAGCAGTATTTTGACAGAAATACCTGAAAATTCAGGGAGATTCTACTTGCAGGATCGAAGATCTGAGCAATCTGAGATCTCTTCATTATTAAAATGGAGGTTAAAATATGTTGGATTTGAAACTGGAAGACATCGATGGCATATTAGTACGCTATAATGTCGCCCTCGAAAAGGAAATGACCCCTGACGAAGCAGCAGAAGAGCTTTACCCGAAGGACGAACTCATTTATCCAATTGCAAAGGCGATATACGAGGGTGAAGAAGATGATGTAGTTGATGGACTTAAAGCCGCAATCACTGCCGGCAAAAACCCAATCGACCTTATCAACGATGCACTAATGGTAGGAATGGGTGTTGTTTCCCAGCTCTACGATGAAGGTATCATTTTCCTCCCCAATGTTATGATGTCCGCTGATGCCATGCTGAATGGTATTGAATACTGCAAATCCCAGACCACCGAAGTACCCACACCCAGGGGCAATGTCGTCTGCCATGTTGCAGAAGGTGATGTGCATGACATTGGAAAGAACATTGTTGTTGCCCTCCTGAGAGCAGCCGGCTACAATGTAACTGACCTGGGAAGAGACGTCCCGGTAGATGAAGTAATCGAAGCCGTTACAAAAGAAAAGCCTCTCATGCTTACAGGTACTGCCCTCATGACAACCACCATGTACGCCTTCAAGGAAATCAACGACAAACTCCTTGAAAAAGGAATAAAACTGCCCTTCGCATGTGGTGGCGGTGCTGTGAACCAGGACTTCGTTGCACAGTATGACCTCGGAGTTTATGGTGAAGAAGCTTCAGATGCTGTGAAGATTGCTGATGCAATCGTTGCAGGTACCAAAGATATCGCAGCATTAAGAGAGGAATTCCACAAGCACTGATGGAGGGAGCAAAATGGTAAAGAAATATACTTCAATGGCTTACGCTAAAGCAGATGACATGCTTTTCGGGAACTCAAAATACCCTGTAAAGGCAGGGCTTGGCCTTGAGATCGGTGCAGGATACACAACCCCTGAATTAAACTATGCCCCGAGACCTCAGGCAGGCAAGTCCAAAGAAAAACTCATAAAGGAATACGAAAGGATTACCACCGACGCAATGGAAAGAATGGTACAGATCGGTGCACCTTCCATAGTTCTCGAAACCGAACACGTAGAACAGATGTCCAACAACCCCGACTGGGGAGGCGCTGTTGCACACGCTCAGAAGACCATCATGGAAGAATACCACGATGAATACGGTATAAAGTGTGCTCTCCGCCACACCATCGGTGATATCCGTCAAGACCGTGACTACCTCCAGCTCAGAGGCGACAAGTACACCACCTTTATGGAAGCCTTTGAACAGTGTGCACAGAACGGTGCCGACATGCTTTCAGTAGAGAGTATGGGTGGTAAGGAAATCTTTGACTACTCTATCCTCAGGAACGACACTGCTGGTATCCTCTTCGGTATCGGTGTGCTTGGCAGCATGGACATGGAAATGATCTGGGCTGACATCGCAGACATCGCAAAGAAGAACGGCGTAGTTGCAGCCGGTGACACAGACTGTGCCCAGGCAAACACTGCTATGTTCATCGCAGGCGGTCTCCTTGACAAGAACCTCGCCCACACAACCGCAATTGTTGCAAGAGCAATCTCTGCAGCAAGGTCCCTCTGTGCATATGAAGCAGGTGCAATAGGTCCAGGCAAGGACTGCGGATACGAGAACACAATTGTCAAATCCATAGCTGGTGTCCCGATTGCTCAGGAAGGTAAGACCTCAACCTGTGCCCACTCTGACCTTATGGGTAACCTCGTCATGCAGTGCTGTGACCTCTGGTCCAACGAGTCTGTTGAATACCACGGTGAATTTGGCGGTACCACAGTCCAGTGCTGGTCTGAAACCCTGGCATACGACTGTTCCATGATGAACGTCGCACTTAAGACCGGAAAGGCAAAGGACCTCAGGGACATCCTCGTGCTCTCCGACAAGTACAGAGACCCACAGGGATATGTCCTCGCCTATGACAACGCCTACAAGGTCGGACAGGCAATTGCAAAGGACGGAAACAATAACTACCTCCGATCCAGGGCCGCTGCAATCGAGTGCTGCAACATTATAGAAGAAGGAGTCAACTCCGGCAAGCTGAGACTTACAAGGTTCGAAACCAATGCTCTTGCAAAGGTTAAAGCCGACCTTGAAGCCCTTACCGACGACGCTGACAAGTTCATGAGCGAAAACCTGACAAAATTCAGGCAGGAAGTCGCAGTTTTCAAACCAGAAAACTATGGGCTCTAAGCCCAGAACTTCCTTTTTTTAATTTATAAAAATGTCTTCAAGTAAAAAGCGGACAAAATTTGAATGAAAAACCGGACATATTAAATAGAGCAATTTTTATAGTATTTAAGTAACTCTTTTTAGATTAGTTGCAGTACTTTTAGGAAATAGCACAGCACTATTTCTGATTCGGTCCGTTTTTCCGAATAGTTAAAATAAAGAATTCAAAAACAAAACCTTTCCTAAATGCCTTAAGAAGTCACGGTCCAGTTCACAAAAGAGGTAAATGAGGAAATGCACTTCAGTCTTGGAATCGATGCAGGAGGCACTTATACCGATGCCGTCATCGTAAGGGATTCCGATGGAGTAGTAGTTGAGTCAAGCAAAGCCCTGACAACCTATCCCGACCCCCTCCCCGGAATGAAAAATGCAATCGACAGGCTGGACCCTGGATACCTTGGGGATATAAAGCTCGTATCCGTATCCACCACACTATCCACAAATACGATTCTGGAAAGCACTGGATTTCCTGTAGGACTGATCATGGTCGGAGACTATATGGTCCCTGAGAAACTTCCGACAGATTACTGGGTAGCAGTCTCAGGCGGGCATAATAGCGATGGAGAAGAATTAAAAGTCCTGGACCTTGATGCGGTAGAAGAATTCGCACTCAAAGTACAGAGTAAAGTTTCGGCTTTTGCAGTTTCTTCTTACTTCAGCAATAGAAACCCCGAGCATGAACTTTCAGTCAAAAAAGCTGTAAAGGAACTCACCGGACACCCTATCGTTTGCGGGCATGAGCTGTCCCAGGACCTCGGAGCTTACGAAAGGGCTATAACTGCTTTTCTGAATGCTCAGTTAATTCCTATTACCCACAGGTTCATACAGGCAATAATCAAAGAATTCGAAAGCCGCGGAATCAACGCAAATATGCTGATGTTAAAATGCGACGGGTCAGTGGTTGGAATCGAAGAGGCCCTGGAAAAACCCATTGAAACTATATTCTCAGGTCCCGCCGCAAGTCTTGTAGGCGCCTCTCACTTAAGCAGGCTTGATACGTGCGCTGTCATTGATGTTGGAGGGACAAGCACGGATGTTGCCATGATGCAGAACGGGCTCCCGGAACTCAGCGGCTCGGGAGCGGTAGTCGGAGGCTGGCAGACCCGCGTAAAGGCAATCCGTATGGAAACCTCAGCAACCGGAGGTGACAGCCATATCTGGCTTAAGGGTGACAGGATCAACATAGGGCCCCGCAGGGCCATTCCTCTCTGCAGAGCTTCTGTTATGTATCCCGGATTCAGGGAGAAACTCAAGCATAACAGGGTAGTAAAAGGTTACCTCTGTGAAAACATCCAGGTAACGAAATTTTTTGTCAGGACAGGGTTCAGACCTATAGAGTTGAAAGCAGGGGAACGTGAAATCTACAGGCATATAGGAAAAGATCCTGTTTCCTTCGGAGACCTGCTCATAGCCCTGAAAAAACGTCCCTCGCCTTCAATACTTGATTCACTTATACAGAAGAGGCTGATCCAGGCTATAGGCTTCACACCTACCGATGCACTCCATGTCCTTGGAGAATATACGGAATGGGATGTGGAAGCCGCAAGAACCGGAGCTTACCTGCTTGGAAGGCCGCTTAAGCAGGGCCCTGAGGATTTCAGTACAGAAGTAAAACGCAGGGTTGCACGCAATATTGCTGAAGACCTTATCGCATATCTGATAGAGGGAATGCCCAGAGACGAGATTGACAGAGTGCTTAAGGGAAAAAATTTTACTCGCTTTAGAGTAGAAATCCCCGTCGTGCTTCTGGGAGGACCTGCAGGAGCATATGCTGAAGACCTTAGAAGACTGATCAATGCCGAATTTGTAGTTCCCGAACACGCTGACGTTGGAAATGCAGTTGGGGCCCTTGTCGGAAAAGGGATTAAAAGGGTGGAGATTCTCATAAAAACAAGGTTTGTTACCAGGTCCGGAGAAGCTCCCGCAGTTGAAGAACACTGCGTAGCTCCAGAGAGTGAGATTATAGAAGACGCCATCCGGCAGGAAAAGAAAACCGAGTTTATTGTCTTTTCTCCTTCGGAAAGGAAAATATTTGAAGTATATGCTGAAGCCGTTGAGTATGCCGAAAAAATAGGACATCAGCTTGTTATGGATTACATGATTGGGGCAGGGCTTGGAAAAGAGGATGTAAGAATAGATGTAAGCAGAAAGCATCTGGCACCCAGCGGCTGGACAGATGTTCCTCTGGAGACAAAGCTCGTTTATGTAGGGATAGGAATTCCGAGGAATAACTTAACCGTGTGAAAGAAGTGCAATAAGAAACGGAAATTGTTGAATATTACAAATAAAAATATACATAATGAGGCATAAATATACAAATCCGGCTAAAAGGGATTAATACAGCTAAAAAAGGATACGGATTACCTTAAACAGAATAAAAAATGGGGATTTTTGACATGCAATATAGTCTGGGTATTGATGCAGGCGGAACATATACGGATGCTGTTATCTTGAGGGATTCGGACAGCAAGATCCTTGATACCAGTAAAGCGATTACTACCTATCCAAACCTGATGACCGGAATTCGAAACGTGATTAATAAGTTGAACCCGGAATATCTCAAGCAAATAAAACTCGTGTCGGTTTCCACGACTCTTTCAACAAATACCATTCTGGAAAGGACAGGGTATCCTGTTGGCCTGATCCTTGTAGGGGACTATACCGCCCCAAGGGAACTCCCAGCCGATTACACGATTATGGTTAAGGGAGGACACGATAGCAATGGAGACGAGCTCCAGCCTCTTGACCTTGCAGCTGTAGAACAGTTTGCGATAAGCCTTAAAAAGAAAGTGTCTGCATTTGCTGTTTCTTCTTATTTCAGTATCAGAAACCCTGAACATGAAATTAAGATAAAGGATACAATAATTAAACTTACAGGGCATCCCGTTGTCTGCGGGCACGAACTTTCCCAGGAGCTCGGAGCTTATGAAAGAGCGGCAACTGCAGTTTTAAATGCCCAGTTGATTCCCATAACCTACCAGTTTATCCATTCTATTATGACTGAAGTAAAGGAAAGAAATATTGATGCAAAGGTCCTGATGTTAAAATGCGACGGCTCGGTCATAGATATAAAAGGAGCAAAACTGCGCCCTATTGAGACCATATTTTCGGGCCCCGCTGCAAGTATTATGGGAGCTTCACACCTTTCAGGGCTTGACACATGCGCTGTTATTGACGTTGGAGGGACAAGTACTGATATCTCCATAATTAAAAATGGAGCGCCAGAACTCTGCGAGAAAGGGGCAATTGTAGGAGGCTGGCAGACCCGTGTAAAAGCTATAAAAATGGAAAGTTCCGCAAACGGAGGAGACAGCCATATATGGTTCAAGAAATACATAAGGATAGGCCCGAGAAGTGTTATGCCTCTAAGCTTTGCTGCGGTAAACTACCCCAATTTCAAAGAAAAACTTGAGAAAAATCCCATACCTCTAAGAACCATGCTCAATGAACATATTCAACCCACCAAATTTTTTGTCAGGACTGGAGTAAAACCCCTAAACCCCACAGAGAGTGAAAAGAAACTGTTGGAAGCTATAGGAGATGAACCGCTCTCTACCCACGAGATACTGAATAAAATGAAGCGTTTACCTTCTCCTGCAGTCCTTGATTCCCTGATCAACCAGAGGGTAATTCAGGCAATAGGCTTTACACCCACTGATGCTCTGCACGTCCTTGGGGAATACACAGAGTGGGATGTAGAGGCTGCCCAGATAGGAGCCAGAAAACTTTCTCGTTTTACTCAGATGGGAGTGCATGCCTTCTGTAAAAAAGTAAAGAGGCAAGTCGCAAGAAACATGGTTTACAGCCTTATGTCATTTATAATGGAAGGCAGGGGAAAAGATGGAATAAAGATGATGCTGGAAGAAGAAACCCCTGTCCAGTATAAGGTAAACATTCCAATAGTTCTGATTGGAGGACCGGTAAAAGCTTACTATGGGGAACTGAAGTCTCTAATTGATGCTGAGATTATTGTCCCCGAGCAGGCAAGCGTAGGAAATGCCGTAGGAGCTCTCGTAGGAAAGGGGATTAAAAGAATTGAGATAATTATCAGACCTTATTCGATGGAAAATCCAGATCAGGATTTCCTTGTATTTACCCCGGCTGGAAGAAAGAAATTCGAACATTACGGGAGTGCAGTGGAATATTCTCAAAAAGTGGGAGAAGAGCTTATTCTGGCTTCGATGAAAGATTTTGGGCTTCCGGAAAGTTCGATAAAGATCGATACCAGCATAGAGTATCTTGTTCCCCAGGGATGGAAACAAACCCCTATGGAAACAAAAATGACTTTTGTAGGAATCTGCGCTCCTAGTTTTTCAGTGGACTGATTTTTAGATTTACATTAATCGAAAAGTAGTTTAATAAGTCCTGGAGAAAATCTGAATTTGAAAAAGAACAGCAAAGGAACCTTCCGGGAAGAAAGCTCAACGGCTTACCACGGGATATTATATTGAAGGAAGTAGGGAGATATGGAATCTTCACTTATTGATCTGGTTTTCCGCTCCGATAAAAGAAAAAACCTTCTTATACTGCTGGATAGCGGCTCAAAAAACATTGATGAAATAAGGAATGAAATGAATGTCACTGCTACATCAATTCTTCCCCAGATAAAGAAACTAATAGATGGTGACCTCATTGTCCAGGAAGACAGGATGTATAAGCTCACGGTACTGGGAGAGTTTATAGTTAAAAAGATAAAGCCGCTGATCAGTGCCCTTGAGGTTGTGGAAAAAAACAACTGTTACTGGACAGGCCATGATCTGAATTCAATTCCCCGCCACCTTCTTGAAAGGATCTCAGAACTTGGAGACTGTATTTTTATAGAACCGGATCTGAACCACATTTATGAGCCCTCCCAGAAGATAATTGATAGTATGGCAAATGCAAAGACGGTTTCAACTTTTGCTTCTTATTTCAACCCTGCCTATTTGCCCCTGTATGTTGAGCTTGGTAGAAAGGATGCCGAGCTTTCCCTGAATTTAACACAGTCCGTCTGGGACCATCTTTCAACCGAGCACTCGAATATGACAAAAGGGCTAATGGATATGGATAATATCAGCCTTTATGTCTCCAAAGAAGGGATAAAAATTTCCGAGATTACAGTAACTGATAAAATAATGCTCCTCGGGCTCTTTGATAAAAATGGAAAGTTCGACCAGCAGTTCATTATGAGCTTTGAGCCTACTGCCCTGAAATGGGGACAGGAGTTGTTTGATTATATCAAGAGGCTTTCCAGACAGGTGAATAAAATATAACTCAAAAAGGATAATAAAAAAAGGAAACATGCATACGAAAAAACCAGCCCCAGTTATTTCTAAATATGAACCCTGTTTCATTCTTTACGCATAAAAAAACCCAATTACAGATAAAAAACCCCCAATTACGGATAAAAAAAGTCCCAATCACAGCTTTGCCGGCTAAAATCTGGGAATGAGGGCATCAAAAACAAAAAAATAATAAAAAATGATTGTATATTGTATAGTAATTTGTATAGTAATAATTTGTTACGCAAAAAGAAGCGCCTTAACTTTCAGTATGAAGATACATACAATGTCAGATATAACAGGACAAAAAACAAGAGAGGGGATCAGATGGGTTCGTCATTACTGGATGTTCTCTTTCTTTCAGAAAAAAGGAAAAACCTCCTTTTGCTCCTTCTGGAAGGACCAAAAACGATCGAGGAAATTAAAAGCACACTCGATGTACGTTCAAGTCCGATAATGACTCAGATAAAGATCCTGATGAAGCAGGACTTAATTGTTGAAAATAACAGGCTATATAAGCTTTCCAGTATCGGAGAGATTCTTGTCCCCAAAATGAAAGTTATCCTTGAGACTTTTAATGTCCTCGATAAAAACCACGATTATTGGATAAACCAGGATATGACGTCAATTCCTCCCATGTTTCTGGACAGCATAGGACAGCTTGGAGACTATATAGAAGTAAACCCGGACCGGAACTACGTTTTCGAGTACCCAAAAGAAGTCGTAAAACATCTTTCAGAATCCGAGAATGTAATGATCTCCTCTTCATTTTTCCTTCCAATCTATCCTTCTCTCTGTATAGAGCTTGCTGCAAAGGGTACGGATATTACCCTTGTATTCACGGAATATGTCTATGACAGGATGCTCAACGACTACAAAAAAGAGCTTGAACATTTCCTGAACCTGAAGTACACTAAACTGTACGTGTGCAATAACAATAATATGAAAATCGCGTCAAGCATAGTTACAGAAAAGTTTATGGCTCTTTCTCTGTTCTGTAATAGCGGGATCTACTATAACCACAATCTTGTAAGTTTTGATGATAGTGCACTTAAATGGGGAAAAGGCCTCTTTGACCATTATAGAGGTATGGCAAGGCCGATTACCAGGGTCTGAAAGAAAACTCCATTAATTAAAATTTCAATAAAGAACCCGAGCTTTTAGCCTCTAGACGGGTAGTATGCTCCATTCATCTGTCATTCTTATTACTGGTTAATCTGAAGCCCAGCCCCCAGAAACTCTGCCTGACCACCAAGAAACCAGAGATTTACAGAAAAAAAATAATTTTTAAAAAGGGAGAACTGAAGATCTCAGCTCACCCTGATTGTTACATTCATTTCCGGAACGTCTTTTACAGTGAAGAAGTAGGTTCCTGGATTGTTAAAGGTACAGCTATAAGGAACTCTGTAAGTCAATTCCTGATCAGGAAATAGATTTTCTTCGCTTACCAAGGTATAAGTTCCCTGCCTTTTTTTGCTCCACCAGGAAACTGTATCCCCAGCCGAAATATCCAGTTCTGAACGCGATACTGATTGCGTTGTCGCATTATAGTACTCAAGGTAAACAATATAGTTTTCTCCAGATCCTGAAGCAACATTGTCCTGCGATACATTGTCCTGCGGTTCTGCTAAGGCTTCTGAAGCATTGGATCCTTCAGCCGCAGGCTTTGTGTTTTCCTCGGCACATCCTGAGGCAAACAAAAACACAAACAATAGAAGTAAAACCAGATTTTTCCCTTTCACTAATCTCACCATCCTTTAGTTTTTATTTATAAGTTAATTTAGATTCATTATCTTTTTGATAGACTTAAGAAATTAGTGAGAAAGAAGCGGGAAAAACAGGGAATAAGATCAAAAATTAGATCGAAAGTAAGGGAATGTCAGGAATGTCAAACCAAAAAATTCGGTACAAAAGATAAAAGAAAAAATACAGGGTGCAGGGCTCCCACCTTCGATCCTAAGTTTGACAGTATTCACTAATTGGTACTGATTATTTCCCTTCTTTTTTG
>ENA-UOOK01007252-UOOK01007252.1-fermentation-metagenome-genome-assembly--contig:-NODE-7252-length-10191-cov-3.643548_pt1 | contig 10191 bp, 5 predicted proteins | sample MGYA00245777_ERZ724023 | MGnify/ENA primary metagenome ERZ724023 (study PRJEB28704, sample SAMN03018312) | fermentation metagenome | biome: anthropogenic terrestrial biome; feature: soil; material...
TTGGCTCGTGTGGGCTTGCAAATGTGCTTACGACTGTGGGGTGGCTAATATCGACCATAAATGCTCATTCCTCCTCCGAAATATTGATGTTTCAAGTGTTCATAAACCAAATTTGTCCTTAAATCAATATCATCAGTTTGATATGTTGGATAAGGTAAAACTTCAAAAAGCGTTTTGTTTACATAGTTAAAAACTGCTGCTGCTGTTACTGATTTATCAGCCCATTGGTCAACTCTTAATTTTTCTTTTTTCAATTCTTCCAATAGCTCAATCGAAATTTTCTTTATTTCGTTCTTTTCTTTTTCTTCAAGTTTTTTACCCTGTCTCAGAATATCGAAAATTGCTTTTTGTTCGTCTGTCAATCCTTCTCGTTTGGTGTCGGCTTCTTCTTCTGAATACGAGTTTACGAGTTCAATCAGTTTTCTGAATGTTTCTTTGATTACAACTTCGTCTTTGCCTCTGTTGTATTCTTCAATAATCTCCTGATAGCGTTTGTAATAGTCAACCGTCAAAGGATTGCGTTCTACCATTCGTTTCAATTGCTTTTCAACTTTGTCTTTGAGTGATTGAACGGCAGCATTTTTATTTTTTGTCTTTAGGAAGTATTGCTCCAACAAGTCAAAATCCAATCCGCTTAGGTCAATGAGTTTTTCTTCATTGTGTCCGGGTTCAGCAACCATATTTTCTATGGATTCATCCACCACATTTTGAATTTTTCGCATTATATCGGCAACATCTGCACTTTCGATATTGTCTTCAATAGCGGTGTATATTACATCAATGGCGTTCTTTCTCGGTGCATATTGATTTAAAACTTTGTCGGGTTGCAGGGCTTTATATTTCTTAAAAACCTCTCTTGCCAAAACCTGAAATTTCCGTTTGGTTTCATCATTGGTGTAAACAGCATTCACGGCTTTTTCCATTGCAGCCAATTTGTGCAAACCGTCAGCATTGATAAGTTCCTGCAAATCGAAATTCACTTCGTCCAGCAAAAATGTTTCAGTCGCATCTAATGCTTCTTCCAATTGTTTGATGAGTTCTTCTTTCGGCTTTACGGGTGGTTCGGGTTTTTCGCCTCCACCGCCTTCGCCATCTTCACCACCTGAACCATAAATTGCTAAAGCATCCAATAAGGCAGTATAAGTTTCAATATAATCCACAATTAAACCGTTGTTTTTGCCTTCGCTGATGCGGTTGGCTCTTGCTATGGCTTGCATTAAAGTATGCGATTTTAACGGCTTGTCTAAATACAAAGTTGAAAGGGTAGGCACGTCAAAACCTGTAATCCACATTGCACAGACAATTACAAAACGGAAAGGGTCATCTTCATCTTTAAACCTTGTTTCAAGGTCTTGGGTGTTCATCTTTTCCCTGTGTGGTTCAATGTCCAAATCCCATTTCTGAAACTTTTGAATTTCGTTTTGCTCTGAACTAACCACCACACAAATTTCTGTTTCCTTTATCCATTGCAGTTCACGACTTTTCTCCAACAATTCCTGGTCACCATATTTGCCTTTGGAAACTTCTTTTTCCAATTGCTCCACATATTTTTTCCAATGCTCGGTAATCAGGTCATACATTCTTACAGCTGTGAGTTTATCCAATGCGATAAACATTCCTTTGCCTTTGTAGCCACGGTTGCAGAAGTGCCAAACTGCATCTTTGGCAATAGCATCTAATCGTTTCTTTGCGGTAAGTATCGGATATTCACGTGCAAAAAGTTGTTCAACTCTGCTACGTTGGTCGCTGTCTAAATCTTCGCTTTCGGCATCTATTACGGCTCTTATTTGGTCATTGATAACAGGATTTTTCAACCCTAAATACTCGCCTCTGTTTTCGTAGTATAGTGGAACGGTTGCACCATCATCAACACTTCGTTTAAAGTCGTATCGGGAAACATAATCACCAAAAATCCGCTTGGTTATTTCATCGTCTTTGAAAAGTGGTGTTCCAGTAAAGCCAATAAATGAAGCGTTTGGCAAGGCATTACGCAAATTCATTGCTAAATTTCCGCCTTGTGTTCTGTGTGCTTCGTCTGAAATGACAATGATATTATCCCGCTTGGTTATTTCTTCTTCAAAGTTGAATTTATGAATCAGTGTAAACAAATAGCGGTGTTCTGAACTGAGCAATTCTCTCAAATGCTTTCCGCTGTTGGCTTTCAATGAATCTTTTGCACCTGCTTTTACTTGAGGCACTGCACCTACACCGCTAAAGGTGCCATAAATCTGTGTGTCTAATTCGTTACGGTCGGTTACGATTAAAAAAGTGTAACTGCCTGTAAATTTGTGGTGGATTTTCTGGCAGAAGAAAACCATTGAATACGATTTTCCGCTTCCTTGTGTATGCCAAAACACACCGAGTTTTTGTTTTTCCTCCAAACTGATTTTGCCCAGTTTGTAGAGTTGTTCCTTGTGCTGTATGTTTTCAATGGCTTTGTTTACACCAATAAACTGATGATTTCGGGCAATGAGTTTTACCACCTTGCCCAACGAATTATCAAACAGAATGAAGTTCTCAAACAAATCTAAAAAGCGTTTCTTCTCGCAAACGCCTACAATTATTCTATCCAAGGCAACAATTCCTTCGTCTTCCTCTGTGATACGTTTCCATTCGTGAAAGTGCTGATATTTGCCAGTAACGCTTCCAATGCGGCTTTCTATTCCATTGCTCAACATTACAAAAGCGTTGTAATAAAAGAGTTTTGGAATTACGTCTTTGTAATCGGTGAAATTATCGTTGTAGGCGTTTTCTAATTTTCTGTGTGCTGCTTTCAATTCTATGAACAGAAGCGGTAAACCATTCACAAAACCTATAATATCGGGTCTGCGTTCACGGTTGCTTTTGCCCTGAATCCATAATTGGCGAACAGCTAAAAAGTTGTTATTGTCAGCATTGTCAAAGTCGAAAATCTTTAACGTTTTATTCTTGACCTGTTCGCCTTTCTCGTTGATAAAGTCAACAGGAATGCCGTTTCTTAATAATTGGTGTTTTTCAAAATTTATTTCAGCTAATGACTTGGTAATGCTTTCTTCAATGAGTTTTTCATATGCTTGGTTGTATGCTGGTTCCGGTAAATTGGGATTGAACTGTTTCAATTTTTCATAGAAAATCTTTTTGATGACAACTTCCTTTTTGTTTAACCTACCCAAAGTGCTGCCTTCGCCAAAACTTTCTTTGTTGTAAGCTAATAGCGTATCCCAACCCAACTGATTGAAAAATAAATCAATCGCTGTTTGTTCTATTAAATTATCTTCTGAATATTCCCAAGTCATAGTTAATTCCTATTTATTACCGATGCAATCCGGTTTACGAATGCCTCTTCATTTTTAATTAATTCTTTCATTGTTTGATTCTCATTTACGTAAACACCATCAACAATAAAGTTGATTTCATTGTCTTTACTTCCGTAAATGGATTTTGAGTGTGCCTTCTCTGTATTAATTTCCCTTGACAATGGATAAATCAAACCGCTTGCAATTAAATTGTTTCTGTAATATCCAGAATAGGAATGAATTTGATGTAAATCATTTCTGTCCACATCTCCATTTTGCATTTCCATCTTTTTGAATTTGGCATCAAACACAACCACTTTTCCACTTGTTCTGTGCTTCATTACCAAATCAGGAAACATAGGACGGTTAAAGAATTGCTGTTGATAAATGCGTAATTCTTCCTGGCCACTAACAGACCATTCCGGGAAGTTTTTGCTCAACAATTTTTCAAGATATAATTCATACAATTCTGCAATGTCAAACAAGTAGCCTGTGGTTGCCAATTGCTGTTTATCATTATCTGGCATCAGGTCTTTGTCCAATAAAATGATTTCAGCATACTCCAAAACCTTCTTAAACCCGCTGTACATTGGATTATTTATGGATTGATGAGCTTTTGCTTTCTGTATGGTTGCGTAACTGGCAAATTGACCTGAATAATTTTGTTTTAGCAATTGGTTTAATCCAAGTAACCGACTGTGTATTTCTTTACCAAAAATCCTTTCTAATTTACGCAATGCAAGGTAAAGCACATCCACAATTTCCTGCACATACATTCGCTCTCTGAACGTACTGGTTAGTTTTCCCTGAAAAGGAATATCCCGTTTCAGGTAATCATTAAAATCAATACTACCCCTAACTTTGTGGTTTCTTTCCTGATGCTTTTTGTATTGTTGTGGCAAACCCAACACGGCAGCCTTTTCAAGTGATTGGATAAAAAGATAAGCAATGATAAACAAGAATTGATTTTCAGTTTCGTCCTTTTTAGCTTTTACTTGTTCGTTATCTACATAAATATCATTCACAAAATTGAGCATTCGTTTCAAAAATGCATCTCCGTATTTTGTGGTGATATTGATTTTACAACCTTTGTAAAACAAAACACCGGCATACAATCCAGTTTGAACGATGTATTCTTTCTCCTGTTCGAGTTTTTCTTTAGAATACAATTTCAGAATTAAGCGTTCTACATCCGGTTCAAAAAATCGCCTGCGTTTGAAGTTAAATATTCTGATTTGTTTTAACTGCTCTGCCCCAAGTTTTAATTCATAAATCGATGAGAACATTTGTTGCAAATGCTTTTTGTCACCTGCCTTTTTTACAGCAAAAGCTTCGCCCAAAGCCGACTCACGGATAGGTGCTTCTTCGTAATAATTATGATTGACAGGTACGCTAATTCTCATTTTACTTCAATGTTTCTTTAAATCGGTTCAATGCTTCATCTAATTTTCCATCAAGTTCACTTTCTGCAAAAACAGCTCTTAAATATTCTTTCAAAGTTGGGCGTAAATACAAATTGAATAATGTTTCAAGATTATGTTGTGTGATTTCTTTGCGCTTGGCTATATCGCTCATCTTCATAAAAAAGGAATGACCAAATTCGTATGATTTACCTAAGCCCAATTCAGCAGAAATATAGTTATTCAGTTTTTCGCAAGCTTTTAGATATTGACTAATGTTGCTAAAATCTTCTTTCCTTTTAAATCGTGTTTCTTCTTCTATCACATCATAGTCGCAGTCTTTACGTATCCATTTAAACCTTCTGCGAAGTGCCAAATCAAAAGCATCAATACTCTTGTCCACATCGTTCATCATTCCGATAAAAAAGACATTTTCAGGTACGCCAAATTTTACTTCACCTTTATCAATAGTGTATGCCAGTGCTTCGTATTTTTTATCTTCTTTGATTAAATCTTCAATTAATGTAGAGTATTGAGTCCGTATCAGGTTTTTTGTGTTTTTCCCATCGTGGCGATAATCTTTTTCTAAAAGCGAAAGGGTTTCTCCAAATACTGATGAAAGGTTGGCACGGTTGATTTCATCTACCACAAAATAAAAAGGCTTATCGGGGGTATTTTTTGCTTTGATACAGAAGTTTTTAAAAATGCCATTCACCAATTCAAAACGGATATTTCCATCTTTTGAAACGCCTTTTGGTTTGATACCTTCTATAAAATCTTCATAGGTAAATGAAGGATGAAATTGCAATACTTCATAACGGGAACTATCGCCTTGACTTACAAAATCTAGACTGTTGACCACCGAATAGGTTTTACCTGTGCCTGGAGGTCCATACATAATTACATTCGGGTTATCAGCATCGGCTATGGTTCTGGCATTGACATAACGCCATAAGAAACGAGAAAGTAAAATGAGTTCGCCTTTGTCTTGCTCGTTTACTGATAATAGTTTTTTGGCTACCAAACAAACCTGATGATTTTTGGTGAAAATGCCTTCAGCATCACCATCAATAAAATCATTGTATAACTCTTCCAACCATTGAGTAGAGTAGATATAAAGAAAATCGGTCAAGTTGTCTAACACCGCCATTTTCATCAAAATCTGTTTGGCACTGTAAGTCCCTTCTTCCACTAATTTAATTTTTGCCAATGGGTCGGTTTCCGATACTATGCTTTTTAATAAGCCTTTTATGTTGTCGTTGAAATAGCCTTCTGCATCTGTCTTGGAAGCATTTTGTTTGTTTTGCTTTAGGATATAATAGGTTGCATTGTCGTTATTTAGCTTTACTTCAAAATTAAATGCAGTGCCGGGTTTTGATGAACCTAAAACCGTTCGGGTAGTTCGTTCTAAAAAATTACATAAGTAACCACCGGGCATTGTAGCCGTAGCACTGCCAAGCGTATTGGTGTACTCGTCTAAACTTAAAGTATCGTTTGTAATTTTATCTTTATATTGATTCCATTGAGCAATAAGGCTTTCAATTTCCCTATTATTGTTGGTCTTATCTTCTGTTTTGGTTTCAGATTTATACTTTTCCCAAAGTGCTTGGATTTGCGCTTGCCTCTCGGCTGAAAGCTTTATATTTTCCATAAGTTGCTGAATAATTTGATTTTGTAGTTCTGCTGCCAATAATTCCACTATTTTTTTATCAGCTTCATTTTCATTTGGCTTTAAATGATATAACGTTGCAGGCTGTTTTGATTCGCCCCAGGTACTATTGTTAAAATCAAGTTCTAACTCATCCAAACGTTCTTTGGGAATGGTGAATTTGAGTTTTCGGTTTTGAGCTGTATCTGGTGTATCATCTACGTGTTCATATTTAGCTTCTGAATCAACTATGCCACATAAGAAGAATTTTTTTGCAGAATTTTGACCTTGAGCAATAAGTATAGCGTCACCTTTCTGAATATCATTTTTGAAAAGCTGACCAAAACGATGTTTATCATCATACCCTATAAATGCACGTTTCAAAGAACGAATAGATTCTTTCCATTCTGTTTCGTCAGAATTATTCATCACATTTGGTGACAATACCCAATATTTTCTTGAATTACTTCCCATCTATTACACTTCTATTTGTCCGTTCATTAATTTTGGCAACAAAATATCCCGTGCTTCTTGTAGTTTAGTGTTTTGTTTTGCCAATACAAAAATTAGTTTCATCCCGCTTTCAACCTTATTATTGAATTCTTCAATTACATTCTCTGATGGCCAAAGTATTCGTAATGATTTTAAACTTTCTTGATTAATGCCAGGTTGAGCAGCATTTGCATTTAGTTGCTGCATTTTATCAAAATAAAGTTTCTGATAAAGAGTAAAGAACAAATAATTCTGATAAAGTTCATCTTTAATTTTCAATAAGAAAACGTGTTCGTTAACACAGCATTTTATATGTGGGAAATCATCTTGAAACAATGTTGTTTTTCCTATGTATGCACCATCTTTATATATCAGTATATCCTTATTCTCTATCTTCCCTCGTTTCATGTTTTCAAAGAAGGCTTCGGTAATTAACTTTTCGCTTTGGTAATTGTACTTGCCCAAGCCAATTACATTCTCTGCTCCAACACTTGCTATTCCCTCCTTTAGTTCTTTATCAATTCCGCCTTTGGGTCTTGAACCGGATTCTAATTTTCCATAAATATCACCGATAGTTTTTATTGCCCAACCTTTTGGCAAATTCTGTGGTTCTTTATCTCCAAACTGATATTCACCAAACTCAATTTTATAATGCAGCTGAGTCTTCTCCTCCAGCAACTTTATCCGCTTCAAATTATTCTCTATCAAATCATCATAAGCCGATAAAATGGAGGCGATTTTGCGTTGGGTGGTGAGAGGAGGAAGATTGACATGAATATCATAAATTCGTTTAGGAGCCGTATGTTTTACTTTAGTTCCCGTTGCGGAGCCAAAAATTTCATTTCTAACATTTGAAGTAAAAAATAATCGATAAATATACATTGGGTCAATTTTATCCTCTTTAATTTCATGTATTAACCCAATTCTCTGATTATGTAAATATTTTTCATCCGATGGAACAATTGCAGGACTACCAAGTAATCCAGGCCCTTGTTCTGTCATTGCTATGATAACGTCATTCTTTTTAAGAAGAAATTCATTTGGGAACTCACCTAAATAAAACTTTTCCTTACCTGCTAATTGTCGGAAACCTCCTTTTTCAAAGAAATTTCCGGGTGTAACTATAATTAGCTCGCCTTCATTACTAAAATACTCTCCCTTAAATGCCCAACCATGCTTTATCTGAAATAAATTTCCAAGTTTTGCTTTCTCCCACTTCATAATGCAATCTCTTTAAAGTTTTCAGAAATGGCATTTGCCAATGCAATAGCTTCTTCGTTCAATCCGTCCAACTCAAGATGTATTTCGTTCAGGCGTTCTTCGTAATCAAAATCCTCATCGATGGCGGTGTCCACACCTACATATCTGCCTGGGCTTAAGCTCCAGTCTTTGGCTTCAATTTCTGCTTGGCTTACTACTTTGCAAAGTCCTTCCACATTGGTATAAACGCCTTCGGGGAAACGACTTGTAAGCCAATGGGCTTGTTTGTAGAAATATTCGGTTTCGTGCAATAAACCCAATTCACCTTCTTCGGGGTTGCCGCTGAGTTGTTGTTGCAAAGCTTTCAGTTGGTCGAGTTGTTCTTTTAGGTTCAACTCTTTCCAGTCTTTGTTTTTGCTCAGTTGGTATTCTTTGGCGGCTGTGCTAATAGCATCAAGCAATTGTTTAATGAGTTTGTCTTGTGGTTTGCGAAGTGCTTTGCACAAGTGGGCAATGCTTTCTAAAACTTCAATATTGGGTTTTGCCTTCTTTGCTTCGGCAATCAGTTTGCTTTGCTGCTCGTAAATGCTTGCTGTTTCTTCAATGCTCAGAGCATCAACAAAGGCTTTTGCTTCTTTATTTTCTTTAGCATATTTGGTTGCAAAATCACTAACAGTTTTCAATACCTTTTGTAAATGCTTTTGCAGTTCGGTTGCAGCTTCGGCTGTTTCTTTTGCGAAATCGGCAGAAGTTTGCCAATAGCTTTTTACGGTGCTTTCAAACTTTTGAATATTGCCTCTGTAAAGGTTTACAATGCAAATGAGGTTTTGCAATTGCTCGGGGCTAAAATCGTTTACCTTACTGGTTACTTTGCGGTAAATTTTTCGGGCATCGAGCATCAACACTTTGTCTTTTCTTTCAATATCTTGTTCTTTTGCTCTGTCGAAAAACCACAGCGTACAAGGCAATGAACGGGTATAGAAAAAGTTATTGCCAATTGCCATCATAACATCTACTGCACCAGTTCTTACCAGCTTTTCCCGAATGTCCTTTTCGCTGTGTCCTGCATCGCTTGCAGATGAAGCCATTACAAAACCTGCTCTGCCTGTTGGTTTCAGATAGTTATAGAAATATTGAATCCACAAATAATTGGCGTTGTCGTTTTTCGGCAAGTTTACTTTGCCGTCTATCATCAAACGAGGGTCTTTCTTTACAGCATCTTTGGCTTTGTCCACACCATCAACATTAAACGGTGGGTTTGCCATCACAAAGTCAGCACCTCCCACAAGGTTGTGTTTGTCTTCGTAAAATGTGTTTCCTTCCTGAATATTGCCTTCCAGTCCGTGAACTGTTAAGTTCATCTTAGCCAGTTTGGTATTGAGGTCGGCTTTTTCCTGTCCGTAAAAAGTCACCTTTTCCGCAGGTTTCAGACCTTCGTTTTCAATGAAATAACCTGTTTGCACAAACATACCCGCACTGCCGCAGGCAGGGTCGAACACAATGCCATGGTCAGGTTCAATTACGTTTACAATGGTTTGCACCAAACTCATAGGTGTAAAAAACTCTCCACCTTCCTGGGCACCAGTCATTGCAAATTTGCCAAGGAAATATTCGTAAATCTTTCCGAACAAATCGCCTTCGGCTTTTTGCAATACTTCTTTGTTGAAAATGCGAAGCAATTCCCGCAATAAGTCTTTGCTGAAAATGGAAAAGTTCTTGGGCAAAACCCCTTTGAGGTTGTCGTATTCGTCCTCAATAAGTTTCATTGCATTGTCAATGGCTTCGCCAATGTCGGCACTTTCGGGCAAGGAAACCAAATAATCAAACTGAGATTTCTCAGGTAAGAACATTGAATTTTGCTCTTCAAAATCCTTTTTGGTCAAAGGTCGTTTGCCTCTTTGAGGATGCGATGGCAAGGTTTTCTCAACTTCAATTTTTACTTTCTGAAAGCGGTTGTATGCGTGTCTCAAAAAAATCAATCCGAGAACAGGCATCGAATATTCCGTTGCTGTCAGTTTACTGTTTGCTCTTAACTGGTCGGCTGCTCTCCAAAGTTCAGCTTCTAATTTCCTAAGTTGTTTTCCTTGCATTATATCTTAATTCCAATTCGTTTATTCATTTCTCAAAAGTAACAATTTAGCACGGGTGCGTAAGCAAAATTGCAGCTCTTTTGCAA
>ENA-UOOK01007255-UOOK01007255.1-fermentation-metagenome-genome-assembly--contig:-NODE-7255-length-10187-cov-2.634426_pt1 | contig 10187 bp, 10 predicted proteins | sample MGYA00245777_ERZ724023 | MGnify/ENA primary metagenome ERZ724023 (study PRJEB28704, sample SAMN03018312) | fermentation metagenome | biome: anthropogenic terrestrial biome; feature: soil; material...
AGGATAGAAGCCAATGTTATAGTAGAACTGCTGCGAGGACCCCACAAATGCATATTTTGCGCCCAGCTTGCTGCAGCGTTTGACCCCCTCAAGAACTGCCGCTTTTCCTAACCCCATTTTGCGATATTCCGGCAATGTGAAAACCGGTTCAACATAAGCATAGTCACTGCCAGGAATGTACCACATGCCGCAATGCGAAGCATAATCGCCATTAGATGCTACAACGATCACGCGCAAATTTTTGTCAAAATGCGGCGCGTCGAACCCTTCCCGGTTTTTCATACTCAGCGTTTCGATCTCATTGCGTTCGCGCTGATTGTCAAAGCCTTTCCATATGGCAGCGTAGTATTGGTCAGCATCAAAACTGTCGTCATCAAAATCGATCATTTTAAAGCCTTCTGGCAAATTGACGGCAATGTTATCTGCGTCAATGCGAGCAACAGAGGTCTTTTGGGCTGTAGCAATAAATCCCCTCTCAAGAGCAGCCTGTTGATAGCTCAGATCCCCGTCGGGTAGCGTGATTTTAATGGCTCCGTTTGCGCTTAAATTAGCCACAGCATAATCAATTAGCCGGGGTTTCAGGTAATCATACTCGGCATCGACGCAGAAATAAGCTTCACCAATGTCATTTTCATAGGTCGCAAGCCCAACCATTTTTCCGGCGTCTTCAAAGATCCCGATCCTTGCCAGGTTCTTCATGCTCATATAAGGGCCAAACTGCCATACCCACCGCGCCCACAAATAGTGCGGTGTGATCACTTTGTCTTGATTAATGCGCAATAAAAACTCATAAACCTTGATGAAATCCTTAGAATATCCAGGCTCATCGTCATAGCTTCGTATCTTGATGGACATAGGCTCACTCCTTCTGTTCATGCTCGACTCAATTTCTCAATAGCTGCTTCCGTTGGCTCATACGCAATAAACTTGGATCTTCATAAATGACCGACCTGATAACCTAACATCGCTCAACACCCTTACCTTTCCGACTAAGCGTTCATTTTCCCATGCGGAAATCACTAAACTACAGCTTTCTAAGTCAGTTTATATTCTAAGAGGACTTACATCTCTAATAAAGAAAATGGCATCAGCCTGTTTGGCTATTGATGTTCGGAAAACAGCATTGTAAATTCCTGTAATATCCATTTCTTTTTTTAGCAAAGGAACTTCAGTAGTCAAAATCAAAAAGTTTGAAGCAACTTCCGATAGAATTGAATTTAGCGAGCCGGGTATAATGGTATATTCGTTTTTTAAGTCTTCATAAGGCTGTGATCCTAATCCCTGTCCATGAAGTTGCCATATCGCGAAAACCTGCTCCGGTAATAAACGATTAATATAGGTTCCGAGAGATTGTCCGTGATAACCACCGGGAGAGGCAGGCCCTACCTTCTTAATTAATCCACTTTCCTTGGAAAGGTGTCTATTATGTCCCATTAAAACAAGCTTGTCGTTTGGCTTCATGTGAGACAGCGAAAATTTGACGTGCCGTTGCATTACCTTTTCACGTTCGGCCATGGCTATACCAATTGTTTTGTAATCTAATGCCGGGTTAATTACTTGATTAAATCTTAGGCTGTCATAAAGTGTATGTACATGCTCTTGAAACAAGCAGTACAGATTGTTTCCAAGTAACTTTCTAAAATCGTTCCCAAGTGTTTTGATTTTACCCAATGCCTTAGCCAAACGCTTCATTTCATCTTCAAGTGTTTCCCCAGATATGCGTTTAATCATTGATAGGATATCTGTTACAATAAGTTCATTCTGAAAAGGATTTAACAGTTCTTCGATATCTTCATACCCTCCTCCGGTTAAAGTGTCTAGGTCAAAGCCAAAATAATGAATTCTATCAGAACTTGCCTTACATTCCTCACTAATACATCTCAATGCCTTGATAAGTTTTAATTGCTCATACTTAAATTCTGTTACAGGATAATGATTGCTTTGACTTTTGAGTATACCTGCAGGTTTATCCTCGCGGTCTTCTCTCAGTGCCCCCTGGTATCCGTAAGCTGCAATTCGTTCAAGATGTTCCTCCTGCCCGCTTTCAAGATAAGCATCAATTCGAATACCATCAGACCACCCAAGCTCCTCTCCGATATATCTCCAGCCCCGAGCAACTAGATATCGTAAAAGTAACAGTCGATAATCATTTTTCTCATGGATCCAGTGATCCTCTTCCCCCAAATAGACTACGCGTTTACCCTCCAGAAAGGGATCCAGGCAAGAAAACATGTCAATGTCTGTATTTAAGCCATCTAATGGATCAATTGTAAGGGCGTGTTCATTCGCCCATGTAGTGAATGCTCTTGCTTCCTTTTGATTAGGTTTCTGGAACGCTCTGAAGAACTTGTTCATCGGCATTTCATCGCCCCTTATGGTTGGCAATGGTGATTGAATCAAATGCTTTCTGCATCGGTTCAAGCAGGCTTGCGAAATCTATGCTACCCTTTTTGCATTTATTTTTATTTGGCATTATGATGAATCCATAAAGCGCGGCAAGACATAAAACCGTCATAAGGATTATCATTATGTTCATATCGTTATGATAGCATTTTGGCACCACGTAAACAATGAATCAAATGCATAATCAAAATCATATTCCTTGTTGTTCTTCAGCTTTATTGCCATTTCCATTACGTCTTTGTCTTTATTTTTTAAGTGCTTGATTAGCTCTCTCTTCGTAACGATGAAGGTTCCGCTTTCTATATAATAAATATTTTGAATAATAAAAAATGCCGATTTATATGTAAGCGGTAGCCGAACAATGTTTTTTTCTCTATTCGAGTGAATATACCGATGACATAGTTCATGAAACAGGTTACATAAGCTCAATTTAATGTAATTCTTCTCATCTTCAACCGTATAGATAGGAACGAGGTTTGTGAGTTTTCCATATAAATCTTTTGTTGTGTGTAGAAGCTGACAAATTTCCAGCGGGTTCCAGTTTGCCATTTCCGATTTTCCGCAAATAAATCCACATGATTTCTCAAAATGTCCAACAGATACAAGAATATTTTTGTAATCACCCAAGTCATGGACAGTCATATCATCTATGACTACCATGATATCAATATCACTATTTTCATCGGCTTCATTTCTGAGATAGCTTCCCTGTAAACCGATATAAAGAAGCCTTTTTCCAAATTTGCCCTTTAATGATGCTAACAGATCACTTAAATATTTCTCTAATCCAAACATTCCGGATCACCTGCCTCTTTGTTCCCGAGATAGACCCGGTATGGCTTACCTTCGTAATAGTTCATTATTTGCCGTTTGAGCTTTGACGGGTATAAAGGTTGAGCATTGAGCGTTGACATGTCTAACCGATCATAATGCTCGCAAAAAAAGACCAAATCAATCCTGTAAAATTTCTCTCCATGCAATCCTTCTACTACCAAGAGCAGTTCTTTGCATTCTGTAAAAGTACCCATTTCTTCTGCTTCCTGTCCGCCACCAGGGCTAAAATTTTCCCGTCTTTAATGAGAAGAGCCTTGGCTGAATTTAGTATTTTTCTTGACATATTATCATCTCCATAGATCCACAGCAAGTTTTACAAAGTTAGTTTGCGGGTTAACACCTTTTTCTTCTGCTTTATAATACTTATTATAAAGGGTACGCTCTCATACCACAACTATGATGTACCGGATTTAAGCCGCCTCTTTGATTTGATTGGTTTGCTTTCTTTTCTTTTTCCCGTGAAGAAAATAATAGAGCGGGAGGGCAAGAAAAGCAATTACACTCATTGCCAGATAAAGCCCGCGGAAGCCGGTTACCTGCATAACATATCCTAAGAGGAAAGGACCCATTCCCATTCCCAGGTCATAGAATACATAAAAAGTAGAGGTTGCAAGACCCACCCGAGCGTGGGGTACTCCACTCACGGCAATCGTCTGGGCACTAGATTGCAGCGTTCCAAATCCAACCCCAATAATTGCTCCGGCTACAAGCAATGCAATTCCGCTACTTGCTTGGCTAAGAACTATCAAACCTAGTCCGAATAAAGCAATCGCCGGATATATAACGCTGTTTTCCCCCTTTTTATCATATAATCTCCCTGTAATTGGACGGGACATCAAAAGAAAGACAGCATACATGACAAAGAAAAAGCTTGCAGCACTTACTAGATTGATTTCCACCGAATAAGCATTAATAAAGGATAAAATACTAGAGTTTGCTATTCCGAGAATCAACATTAAAATTGAAATCGGATAAGCACTTTTCTCAAAATAATCGTTAATATGAAACTTTTGTTTCCTCGTTTTCTCAATATAATTAACTTTAACTTCGGGAACTTTCATATATAATGCTGTCAATAAAGCAGTGATCGAAATAATGGTTGTAATGATGAATATCGTGTCGCCGCTAAAATATTGCAATGTCATTAAACCGATGAAAGGCCCGATGGACATCGCCAAGTTATTACTTGTAGCAAAATACCCCATTCCCTCCCCACGCCTGCTTGGTGGGATTACGTCCACCGCAATTGTTCCTGTTGCGGTTGATGAAATACCGAACGCGAATCCATGAATGAATCGAATGAGGAGCATCCAACCAATACTGTTGATTGGAAAATATAAAATAGTGACAAAAAAGAAGAGAACCAAACCGAATACTAGTAATTTTTTCATTCCAATGCGGGCGAGGAGATTTCCTACCATCGGCCGAACAACAACCGCTCCGAGTACAAAGATACTTGATGCTAATCCTGCGATACTCCCCGAGACCTGGAACTGTTCTATGGAGTACATAGCAAGAGTCACCATCAGAAGATAAAAAGATACAAATAAAAGAAAATTAGATGCGGATACCATGATGAAATCTTTTGTCCATAATTTAGATTTACTATTCAATTTATCTCCCCCTTATGTATTTTTTCATTTAAATAATGAATTAAGTTTAATGTTGTTTCTATGTCCTTTTCAGTAATTCCTTTCAGTAATTCTGATTCAAATCGGGTAACAATCCCCTGTCCTTTTTGGTAGCTGTTTTCTCCTTTTTCTGTTAACCTTAATCTTTTTTCCCGTTTATCCGAACTTGGTACTTCTTCAATATAATCTTGTTCTTCCAACCTTTTTACCGTTCTTGTTATCGTAGGTTTTTCTACATCAAGATAATTACTGATCTCCACTAATGAAACCGGTTGTTGTTGATTAATATAGTACATGACGAGAAACTGAGTATAGAATAAACCTGCTTCAGAAAGTTTCTCGTTTAACTTTTTTTTGAATGATCTTGTAAACTGTGATTGTTGATGGAATAAAATATTTTTCATTAAATCTCCCTTCCGTAAATAGTTACCTAGATAACCATACACTACTTTGACAGATTTGTCTACTATGTGTTGTATGGAAAAGAAGTTCAATTAATTGCAGAGCAAGCTTTCCTTAGCGCTAGACAAATAATCACATTATATTGATTAGTTTGTTTTTGATAACATTAAATTCTACATTTTCGTTAATATATCCCTGTTCCATACTTATCTATTTATTATCCTTTAATGATATAATAATGGTAGATAAAAGTGAAAGGAATGATTTCATGTCTGCCGTTTCAATTATTTTATGGTGCTTATTCGGGATATTGGTATTGTTGATATTGGCGGGTATCTATTTATCAAACATTATCATCAAGAAAAAACCGTCGAAAGATCAAAACATACAAGAACACATAAGAGAGAGTTTATTAGAGGGTGAATGGGATACCATTATAGATCGATACAATCATTCTGATAAAACTCTTTTGGAATTGACTTCTCCTCATGGATATGTATTAAAAGGATATGCCGTCCGCCCTCATCCACAATCGAAAAAATGGATGATATTATGCCACGGAGTCACAGCCTCCAAAACAAGATCCCTTATGTATGCAGCGATCTTTGATGCATTAGGATATAACTATTGTATTTACGATCACCGGTATCACGGAGAAAGCAAAGGAAAAACGATATCATATGGCTTTTATGAGAGAGATGATTTAAAGCTTGTGGCAGATGAAATAAAAAAACAATTTACACCGGATGTTTTGGGGATACACGGTGAGTCTATGGGATCCGGAATAACTCTTATGTATGCAGGCTCAATTGAAGACGGTGCAGACTTTTACATTACAGATTGTCCCTATGACAATTTTTACGAGGAGGTTCGATATCAGATCAATACCATGATTACTCTGCCATTATCCTTACAAAACTTCTTGCTGGAGCTCGCAGACATTTTTGTTCGGATTCGAGGAAAATTTTCTATGAAACAAGTTGCCCCGGCAGAGGTTGTGGATAACATAAAAAATCCGGTGTTGTTCATCACAAGCAAAGAAGATATGTACATCCCGCCCGCTATGACACAAAATCTTTTTAACTTGAAAACCCACGGATATAAAAAGCTGTATATAGCTCCAAAGGGCGGTCATGCGCAATCCTATATCCAAAACCCGGAACAATATAAAAAGGAAGTTGCGGATTTCCTTCAAGAAATCTTCCCTTCCTCATAATTACTATGTAGAAATTGATTTTACCAAATCAATTAATTCTGTACCAATACTTCTTCCGTACCATCCAAGTTGCTTCGATAGATTCGTCCGTCGGTCATTTTCCTATAGAATAGATATTGGTCGGTAATATTTATGTGAACCGCCATGTCATCCGAAACGGACTGAATTTCACTGTCCCCGATCTTCCATTTAAATATTCCGCCTTTATCAGCATCTCCGGAGTAATAAATATTATCTTTATTAACATTGTAGGAGAATACGTTATCCTCAGTAATCACTTTTTTGTTTTCTCCATCCTTATCCACCGATGTGAATCTGTAATCATTGTATCCATCTTTAAAATAGATATTTTTGTTGTACACCATCATGGATAACACACCTTCAAGTTCTAAATTGATTACATCAGATCCGTCGTGTTTGACTTTATATAATGCCAAATCCAAACCGGAGACATAATAAATGTATTCTCCGTCCATTGCCATGCTCATAGCCGACTCATTCACAATACGATGCATTTCTTTTCCTTCATACGTACAAGAGAAAATGGAGTTCTTGTCCAAAGGATTAATGAAGTAAATCTTATCTTGGAAGTGGGACAATGAAAGAGGTTTATAAGGCAGTATAAGCTTAACCTCCTTGGTTTCCCTGTCAAATCTGTAGTAGGCTTCATCCTTCTTCAACGTTCCGTCATTCTTCTCAATTCCACCGTAAAAGTAAATGTATTTATCATATACATTGAGCAAGCCTTGAATACTACCATCGATCTTATATAATTCGGTAACGACATTATCTTGTATTTCATACAGGGAGCTACCGTCGGTATAAACAGTGATTTTGCCGTTTCCAACGGCGATTCCCCCGTTTATAGCATTACCGGAATTATCGTAAAAGTTTGTATTACTCTTATTACATCCGGATAATGCAACAGTCAACAATATCATCATAAAGATGATGATCCCTATCAATTTTTTATCGCTACAAGACATAATGTCCTCCCTAAGTCAAAATACTTTATTAGTATAGCATAAATATCAGATAATTATTATGATACCTAAAATGAAAAACCATCGTGCTATATTATTCCCGAAATTTTTATCTAACCCACTAACTAATATAAAGCAATCGTCGCATTTTGTAAAGTAAAAAATCTATGAATTTGTAACACAATCGAAAGATGCTCGTAACATATGCAACCTAGGGGCATTTTTTTATAAAAAACCACCAGTTTACGTGGTCTTTTCGGTTGTTTTTTTACATACAGGACAAGTAATCTTTATCTTTCCTTTGTTTTTCGGAACCCTTAGCATATTTCCGCATGAATTGCATTTAAAAAATACAAAATCATTCTTTTGACTTTGAATCTGCTTATGTGTATTTCGTTTTCTTTTAAACCATGAACCTATTCCGGTAAAAAACTTGGATACAGCATAAAAAGCCTTCACAAGAGCATTCCCGATATTTTTGTTGTACCAATTCAATTCTACCCTTCTTTTGTCCAGGTTCTTTGATAAGGTGCGGAATATGACATAAATCAAGATCGGATAACTCAATAGCCTTACGTAGGGAATATACATAAAAATCAACGAGATCGCAAGTAGAAAGATATTAAGTGCATCGCCTCCGTATCTACCGTAAAAAAACTTCTGTAATCTAACTTTAAATCTTTCAAAAAAACTCATATACAAACCCCTTTTCTTCTATTATAATCATTTCTTTATTATAACATTTTTATGAATAATGGTATCTGATCATTCCTTTGCTTTTTGTCCAAGTTCAAAAAGAATTTATTATTCCAAGTCATTTTTTCTGATTCGCTGCATATGATGGATATAGAGTATAAAATAAAACACAATTATTTGGGAAAACTTTAAGTAAATTGTTGACATTTCTGGTATTTGATTGTATCATGTTGCTTAAAGAAATCAATCTATGAGGGAACTGATATGATAAAGACAGAGGGAATGGTAAAAATTTTATTGGTGGTAGGGATGATCGTCGTGATGCTATTGATGTTCTCTTGTAGCAAAAGCGTATCTCAAGAGAGTGCCTGGCGCAACACCCCTTTGAACAAACCAATAGAAATCAGGTTGAACAATTCAACCCGCATTACCTTTGACCTGGACCAAGCCGATGTTACCTTTTACACCGGTAAAGAAAAAAACATTCAGATTACCTATGAACCCAAAGCTTTTGAAACGGTTCCGGATTACAGCTCCTTAGCGCCTGATGTTAAAACAGTAAAAAAGGAATTACATATTTCAATGCAATCACCGGATCATCACCCTCATATCAATATCTATATTCCACCAACTGTTGAGCAAATAACGATCCTTCATGAAAAAGGAACACTCCTTTTTAATGATGACATAACCGCACAATTAACGGTGAAGGGCAACAAAAGCGATATTAAGGTCAACTATATCCTGTTAAATATCAACGTTTCTGAGGGCAATGTTTCGATTATGAAAGGAATATTGCCCCAGGGAAGTAACATAACAGTAGAAGTCGGTAATATCAACGTGTGCGCAGATCTCGAAGACGGAGAGTATCTGTTTTCCACAGAGTATGGAAACATCGATTTTAGGAGCAACACCAAAGGAGTCAACCTATCCGCCATCGGTTACACCCGTTTGAACGACTTTCCGGGCTATCAAGCCGGAGCAACATCCGTCACCCTCGACAGTAAAGTCGGATTTATATCCGCCTCTGGCGAGTATTAAAACGCCCCACCCGGAACCGGTTTGTTTACTATCAACCTTTCAAGCCGGTTTCCATTCCCTTTTGCTGTGCGTCCAAGCACAGCTTTTTTTTATTAGAGCTAACAAATATTATTTATCCACATAAAGCTTCTGCTCTAGGATCATATCCTTGACCTTCATCAACCGGACAATGTTTCCCCGCTCATTCTCTTCAAGCTTCATGGTAATCTCACGTATTTTATCGGTTAATTGAGGAATCATGACATACTCCAATGCATTGACTCTCCTTCTGGTCTTTTCTATTTCATCGGCCAACAATTGAGCGGATTTTTCTCTTTGGGCCAATCCCAGCATGGTATCGAGCAATTGTCTGTACCCGGAAACCGCTTGGTCCAATTCAGAAGAAGTAAACCCGAATCCATAGGGCAGGTCCCCTGTTTCCATTGTTTCGTCGGATTTTTTAAATACCGGCACATTGACACTCATCATGTTCTCGATCTGTAAAGTGACTTCAACCTTTTTAGGTGGCAGCATCAAAGACTCATCCAGTATATCCGGTCGCATAACCGATTTGGCAGCAACAAAACTTTTATTAGCAAGTTTGATCCCCTCTTCGGTTTTCTCACGAAGCTCCTTGTTTTCACGAACCAAGATCAGAAAGCGTTTCATCAGCTCGTCTCGCTTATCTTTTAACAGGCGATGGCCTCTGCGAGCGGTGTTCAACCGTTTTTTCAATTTTGTCAGCTCCATCCTGGTGGGATTTACATTTGCTATAGCCATAATGATCTTCCTTTTGTATTAATAATACTTCTCAATATATTCATCTCTGATTCGCTTCAATTCGGATTTGGGTAATATCCTTAAAAGCTCCCATCCTAAGTCCAAAGTTTGTTCAATACTTCTGTCTTCTTCGTAACCTTGAGAGATATATCGTTTTTCAAATTCTTCAGAAAAATTTGCATACAGCTTATCCGTATCGGTTAATGCGGCATCTCCGAGAAT
>ENA-UOOK01007256-UOOK01007256.1-fermentation-metagenome-genome-assembly--contig:-NODE-7256-length-10186-cov-17.098115_pt1 | contig 10186 bp, 10 predicted proteins | sample MGYA00245777_ERZ724023 | MGnify/ENA primary metagenome ERZ724023 (study PRJEB28704, sample SAMN03018312) | fermentation metagenome | biome: anthropogenic terrestrial biome; feature: soil...
ATGTGGTTTTACTCCTCAATATGATGGGCTACAAAAGTTATATGAAAAATATAAGGCTGAAGGTTTTGAAATATTAGATTTTCCCAGCAATCAGTTCCTTGAACAGGCACCGGGAACTAATGAAGAGATTGTAGGATTTTGCAGATTAAATTTTGGCGTTGATTTCAAACAATTTTCTAAAATAGAAGTAAACGGCGAAAATGAAAGTCCGTTATATAAGTATTTAAAAACAACTGCCGAAGAATACAGAAATAAAGAAACGGTTGAATTCTATAACAAGGTTAAGGAATATACTCCGGGTATAGTAGAAAATGACATCAGGTGGAATTTTACCAAATTTTTAGTTGATAAAGAAGGAACTGTGGTTTCAAGATTTGCACCTAACATTACCCCAGAAGAAATTGAACAGCATGTAATAAAGTTGTTAAATGATGACCAGATAGAAATTGTATGCCATCCTGATTTTTCAGATGGATGTCTGTAGAGAGAACAAGGAACGGTAGCAAAGGAGTTGTTTAATCACAACTCCTTTTTTGCACTTATTGTTGCTCGGAAATTATTTTTCCATCTGACAGGGTTATAACTTTTTGAGCAATTTTATCGATAAATCCATTATCATGACTTACTATAATAATTGTAATTCCCTGGTTGGACAAATCTCTTATGATTTTAAAGATTTGATTACCCGTATTTTCATCCAAGGCTGATGTGGGCTCATCAAAGCACAGCACGGATGGGTTAAGCATACAAGCCCTAGCAATTGCAACTCTTTGTTTCTGACCGCCTGAAAGCTGGAAAGGATAGCAGTTACATTTATTTTCAAGCTCTAATTGCTTTAATAATTCAAGAGCACGCTTATTTATCTTTTCTTCCGGCATAATTTTAATAAATTTTGGTGCTTTAATCAGATTTTCCATAACTGTCATGTGTGGGAACAGGTTAAAACCCTGGAAAACAAGTCCGATTTCCTGACGAATTATTTTGAGCTCAGCTTTTGTTGCACGCTTTACAATGCCATCATCGTCCCGAAACAAATATAAGTTGTTTATTTTTATGGAACCATTGTCGGGAACTTCAAGATTATTAATGCACCTTAACAAAGTGGTCTTTCCTTCTCCGGATTTACCCCTTATACACACAATTTCACCTTTATTTGCAGAAAAAGATATTCCATCTAGCACCGTTTCGCCACCAAATTTTTTATATAAGTTGTTAATTTCTAATACCATGCTGTCCCTCCTAACTGTAATAATCATACTTATTTTCTATTTTTGCCAACAGTTTGGTAAGCACTGCGGTTATTGCTAAATAAACCAATCCCACATATATGTACGGGCTAAAGGCAGAATACTTATTTGACACAGATTTAGCTGCTTTTAATATGTCACCTGCTCCGAGGATATAGACCAGAGAAGTATCCTTAACCAATGTAATTACTTCATTTCCCATGGAAGGCAACACATTTTTTAAAACCTGGGGCAAGATTATTTTTAAAAATGTATGTGCTCTGCCTAAGCCTAAAACCTCTGCTGCTTCATACTGTCCCCTATCTATCGAGTTAATTCCTCCTCGGAATATTTCTGCAAAGTATGCGGTATAGTTTAATATAAATGCTATAAATATAGCCTGTGTTCTGCTAAATGCGTAACCGATGTAAGGAACGTAATAAAATCCGAAAAATATAAACATAAGCTGCAATAAAAGGGGAGTTCCTCTCATTATGTAAATGTATATTCCAATTATTAATGAAACTACTTTGTTTTTAGACATTCTCAGCCTTGCCACTGCTATAGATAAAGGCAAAGAAACCATGAGAGTTACTAAAAACACTCCCAACGTAGTTTTAATCCCTTCCAAAGTCATTGGCACAAACATTTCTAATATCTTTGATTCCATACTATTCCTCATCCTTTCGCTATGTTAATTTTCAGAAAACCATTTGGCATAAATCCGGTCATAGGTTCCGTCATTTTTCATTTCATCAAAGGCTGCATCTAATTTTTCTAATAGTTCTGTATCAGATTTTCTCAAACCAACTGCATATTCTTCATCGCCGAAGTCTTCATCCAATACTTTATAGTTTCCCTGGCTCTTTTGTTTCATGTAGTATCTTGCCAGTACTTCGTCAACTATCAGAGCATCTGACCTTCCGGCTTCCAAATCCATAAATGCTTCATTGTTGGTGGAAAATTCAGTTAATTCATTTACCTTATCAACAAATTCAGGCTCTGAATTAACTGCATCCAATGCACTTGATTCAGCCTGTACGGCAATGTTTTTACCTGCAAGGTCATCCTTAGACTTAATATCTGAGTCTGCTAAAACAACTATAATTTGGCTGTTTTTCAAATAAGGTGCCGAAAAAGCAACTTTTTCTTTCCTTTCCTCAGTAATCGAATATCCATTCCAAATGAAGTCAATATTGCCTGCATTCAATTCAGTTTCCTTCATAGACCAGTCTATTGGCTGGAACTGGATATTTATATCCATTCTCTCTGCTGCTTCATTAGCCATGTCAATGTCAAAGCCAACAAGATTTCCCTTTTCATCCCTGAAACCCATGGGTGCAAATGTATCATCCAACCCCATTACATAAGATGTTTTTTCTGATTCCTGCTTTAGTCCTGAGCTTTCAGATGGTTGTGCCGAAGCAGATTTGTTGTTTGAACAGCCACCTGAAAGGGCTGCAAGTAAAAATAATAAACAAAACAATTTAATAGTTTTAAACTTTTTCATTTCATTCTCCTTTAATTAAAAATTTCAAATTTTATTTTGCAACAGTCTTTCCCGGGATTAAAAACTGTTTATATTAAAAAACTCCCGTCCACTAGACTAGCTAGAGGACGAGAGTATTAATCACGCGGTTCCACCTCATTTTATTGATGCCTCACGACATCAAACTCATAAAGTACTAACATACTTTTGCACTGTAACGGGTGCGAGATTCCGAATTAAACTACTTCCCAAAGGGGTTCACCAATCAGCTCAAAGATGTGTTCAATATAGACCTTTATGCATTTCCACCATCCATGCATTCTCTATAAAAAGAAACTATACCTACTATTTCCTGTCATCGCTTCTATATAAAATTAAGTTTTATATAAAATATCACATATTTATTAGTTTGTAAAGAGTTTTTTTCATCCTTCTTTAATCTGTAACATCTTCATATTCAGGATGTTTTTCAAACCAATCCATAGCGTAGGGGCATGTGGCAATGGCTTTTCTGTTAGATTCTCTCAGATTTTGCGCCAAAGCGGTCATAAGTTTACCGGCAACACCCTGACCTCTTAAGGATTCATCCACATAGGTATGATTCACATTGACTTTATTTTCAGATGTTTTTGGAAAAGTTACCTCTGCAATACATTCACCTTTTTCGTTTTCTAAATATATTCTGCTTTCTTCATACTTAAAATCCATAGTTCCTCCTGCGTATTTCCGTTTTTATTGTTTTTATTATTTTATATTACAGTTAAACAATATATCAACTAACATATGCTGTCAACGATAAAATTAAGGACCTGGACCTGCACTATTAAAAAAATATTTTTTGTAACTTATGTTACGGACTTTAAGAAACTTTTACTATAACATATTGACAACAAAAAAAAAATAAAAATCAATATAAAAAAAATGGAGGAAGTATAATGGAAAACAAAATGTTTTGTTATCAATGTCAAGAAACAGCAGGATGTACCGGCTGTACAAAAGTGGGTGTCTGCGGTAAATCACCTGAAACTGCAAGAATGCAGGACTTGCTCGTGTATACATCGAAGGGGCTGTCAGAAGTTACGACAAGGCTGAGAAACGAAGGAAAGGAAATACCGGTTGACGTTGATCACTTAATAACTTTAAATTTATTTACAACCATTACTAATGCTAACTTTGATATTGACGTATTTTTTGACAGAGTAAGAATGACTTTAAAAATAAAAAATGATTTAATAAATAAATTAGGAAATAAAGAAAGTTTATCGGAAGCAGCCTTATGGACAGGATACACTGATGCGGAATTTGAGGAAAAAGCAAAGACAGTAGGTGTACTCACTACGGAAAATGAAGATATAAGGAGCCTTAGAGAGCTTATTACCTACGGACTCAAAGGATTGTCAGCCTATATGAAGCATGCAAATGTTCTGGGTTTTGATGAGGTGGAAATAAATTCATTTATGCAGGAGACCTTGGCAAAATTGCTAAATGATACATTGGATGTTAATGAACTTGTTAATCTTACATTAGAAACAGGAAAAGCCGGTGTCAGCGGTATGGCCTTGCTGGATAAAGCAAATACCACAACCTACGGTAATCCTGAAATTACGAAAGTTAACATAGGTGTTGGGAAAAACCCGGGAATATTAATTTCAGGGCACGACTTGGGAGACTTGGAGCAATTGCTGAAACAAACAGAAGGTACAGGAGTTGATGTATACACTCATTCAGAAATGCTTCCTGCACATTATTACCCTAATTTAAAAAAATACAAGAACCTTGTAGGAAATTATGGAAATGCCTGGTGGAAACAAAAAGAGGAGTTTGAATCATTTAACGGACCCATACTCATGACAACAAATTGTATAGTTCCTCCTAAAGACAGCTACAAGGACAGAATGTTCACAACAGGCTCGGCGGGATACCCGGGGTGCAGGCATATTGCAGGCAGTACAGGTTCAGAAAAAGACTTTTCGGAAATAATCGAACTTGCTAAAAGGTGCCAGGCTCCTACGGAAATTGAAACAGGCGAAATTGTGGGAGGATTTGCCCATGAGCAGGTATTTGCTTTAGCTGATAAGGTAGTTGATGCGGTAAAATCAGGCGCTATAAAGAAATTCATTGTAATGGCCGGATGTGACGGAAGAGCAAAATCCAGAAGTTATTATACGGAATTTGCAGAAGCTTTGCCAGAGGACACAGTTATTTTAACAGCCGGATGTGCAAAATACAGGTACAATAAATTGAACTTAGGAGATATTGGCGGAATTCCGAGGGTTCTGGATGCAGGTCAGTGTAACGATTCATATTCATTAGCTTTAATAGCATTGAAACTGAAAGAAGTATTTGAGCTTCAGGATATCAACGAATTGCCACTGGCATTCAATATTGCCTGGTATGAGCAAAAAGCAGTTATAGTACTTTTGGCACTGCTGTCCCTGGGAGTAAAAAACATTCATTTAGGACCGACACTGCCTGCATTCTTATCACCAAACGTTGCAAAGGTATTAGTTGAAAACTTTGGTATAGCAGGAATTGGTACTGTAGAAGACGATTTAAAAATATTGTTGGCTTAGACCATTATAAACAACTGCCTGACATATTTCATCAGGCAGTTGTTTTAATATTTGACAGCATTTTGCACAGGTTGTATAATATATATAGTTACAGGACAGTGATGTCCTGTTTTTTAGAACAGGAGAAAAAGTAAGTATGAAGGAAAAAGTTATGGTTGCCATGAGCGGAGGAGTTGACAGTTCCGTTGCTGCAGTGCTGCTCAGGGACCGGGGCTATGATATATGTGGTGCTACACTAAAATTGTTCAGCAACGAAGATGTTCTCACTTCTTGCAGAACCAGGACGTGCTGTTCCTTGGAGGATGTTGAGGATGCAAGAAGCGTGTGCTATAAATTAGGCATCGAGCACTTTGTATTTAATTTTGGGGATGCCTTTAAGGATGAGGTAATAAAGAAATTCGCAAAAAGCTATGAAGAAGGAAGAACGCCCAATCCTTGTATAGACTGTAACAGATACATTAAATTCAGCAGGCTTATACAAAGAGCACTATTAATGGAAAAAGATTATATTGCGACAGGGCATTATGCACAAATAGAGCTTGACAAGGGAAGCGGAAGATATCTTTTAAAAAAAGCGGTGGACGTATCAAAAGACCAAAGCTATGTTTTATATGTACTCAGTCAGCATGATCTGTCCAGGACTCTTCTTCCCCTGGGAGCCATGCATAAAACCGAGGTTCGTAAAATTGCAGAAGAAAGGAACCTTGTCAATGCAAGAAAGCCTGACAGTCAGGACATCTGCTTTGTTCAGGACGGAGATTATGCCGGGTTTCTTGAAAATAAAATGGGTGTGAAATCAAAAAAAGGAAGCTTTGTTGACACTGAGGGAAAGGTATTAGGTGAGCACCAGGGTATTATCCATTATACAGTGGGGCAGCGAAAGGGGCTGGGTATAGCTTTGGGAAAGCCTGCATATGTAATAAGTAAAAATAAAGCAGCAAATACTGTTACATTAGGAAGCGATGAAGAATTGTATACCGACAGGCTAAAAGCAGGAGATATAAATATGATTGCGGTTGAAAAGCTTACGGCACCCATGAATGCCACGGTTAAAACCAGGTACAGTCAGATAGAGACAGAAGCAAGGCTTCACCCTATTGATGATGATAAAATTCTCGTAGAATTTAAAAATAAACAGCGCGCCATTACACCCGGTCAGGCTGCAGTATTTTATGACGGCGACATAGTAATCGGAGGAGGCACGATTATTTGATATCTGATGCTGGATTGTTGCAGATTTATATTCTATAAGAATGGCGATGATTACATCGCCATTTTTGTAAAATTAATCTTCAGGTGAGAACTGGTCTTTTCCTACTCCGCAAAGCGGGCAAACCCAATCTTCCGGCAAATCTTCAAATGAAGTACCGGGAGCTATTCCATTGTCCGGATCTCCTTCAGCCGGGTCATATACATAACCACATGCATCGCATACGTATTTTTGCATAATTTATCCTCCTTATATTTACTTACTAATATTTTAACTGATAAAAAGCAAATGTCAACAAAAAAGGTGGGTAATTCCACTAAAGAGTTAAATAATCTCTGCTACTTACAGAAGAAACTTCTTACTGAAATATGAGGGCGAATAGTACCAAAAAGCGGTCTATCTCACCCTTAAATTTTATGGACACATTTAAATTTACCATGTATAATGGTATAATACTGTTCTAATATGTTGAGATAAATATTTGTCCTCAACAGTATACTAATTCACTTCAAGGGGAATATTTAATGTGAATTAGTGTAAATTAATGAAGTGAGGAAATCATGACAATAAATAAGGTTGCAAGAGCTGCTCTGAGAGCTATATCCTACAATGATATTGATATAAAGAAAAATTTGCTGCTTCACAGAAATTTTGTAAATTTAACGCACAGACATTATTTAAAACCGCTTTCTAATACATGGGATTTCCTCATGGAGTCTGAGAATCATACTATTCCTGTGAGAATATATTCCCCTGAAGAAGAAGGAAATTATCCCGTACTGTTATTTTTTCATGGCGGAGGATGGGTTACCGGAAATATTGACAGCTACAGCAAGGTGTGTGCTAATATGGCAAAGATGACCGGACATAAGGTTGTGTCTGTGGACTACAGGCTTGCTCCGGAGCATCCGTTTCCGGCAGGGCTGGAGGATTGCTACCAGGTTGCAAAAGCATTTATTACAAATAATAATATAAACAATAGTGAGGTTACCATAATAGGAGATAGCGCAGGAGGTAACTTAGCCGCAGCCCTTTCGCTTTTGGCAAGAGACAGAAATGAATTCAGGATAAAAAGGCAAATTTTGATTTATCCTGCAACCTACAATGATTACGGTGAAACATCACCTTTTAGGTCGGTACACGATAATGGGACGGATTTTTTGCTGACGTCAAAAAGGATTGGTGATTACATGGATTTATATAAGAATAAGGATGAAGATGCCCTTAGTCCGTACTTTGCTCCACTTTTGACAGAGAATTTTACGAATCAGCCGGATACTCTGATTATTACAGCAGAATTCTGCCCACTGAGAGACGAGGGTGAACTTTATGGCAGGAAATTGAGAGAATCCGGGAATAACGTAGAAATATACAGAATTAAAGACGCCCTGCACGGATTTTTCACCCTTCCGCCAAGATTTCCTCAGGTTAAGCTGTCCTATGAAATGATTAACAGTTTTCTTTATACTTATGAGGTGAAATAATTGAAAAATAAAAGGATATCAGAGTGGAGCCGACTGGATAATGCGGCAAAAATATTTCCTCCAAACAGCAAAAATAGCGATACGAAAGTATTTAGATTTGCATGTGAGCTGTATGAGCCTGTTGATAAAAATGTACTGCAAAATGCTTTGGATATGACGGTGGAATCATTCCCTTTATATAAATCCATCATAAAGAGCGGGTTGTTCTGGTATTATTTTGAAGGAAGCCATTTTAAGGCGGAAGTTACTGAAGAAAAACTTCCTCCATGTGCGGCTTTATATAATAAAAATAATAAGGGTTTACTGTTCAGGGTTATGTATTATAAAAAGAGGATAAGCTTTGAGGTCTACCATGCATTATCTGACGGTGCAGGAGCGCTGCAGTTTTTTAAAACTTTGATATTCCATTATGTTATTATGAAGAACGAATATAGATTTAAGGACAGAGTTCCTGTTTTAGATATAGATGCTTCCAATACGCAAAAAATGGATGATAGCTTTCAAAAATACTACTCCGGAAAACAATCAGGCGTTAAGAAAAAAGGTATAAAGGCATTTAAACTAAGGGGCCCGAAAGTACCGGAGTACAGGGTCAGTGTGATAGAAGGAATTCTTCCGGTTGACTGCACATTGGCAAAAGCCAGGGAATATAAGGCGTCACTGACTGTTTTTCTTGCATCGATTTTAATGATGGCAATTAATGAAGAAATACCCTTAAGGCTAAAAAAGAGACCAGTTGTTTTAAGTATTCCTGTTAATTTAAGAAATTATTATAATTCTCAGACTGCAAGAAACTTTTTTGGGGTAATTAATGTTGGCTATGATTTTTCTGCAGGAAGCAGTGAATTGCAGGATGTAGTGGATAGCCTGAAAAACAGCTTTAAAGAAAATCTCAGGCATGAGCATTTGGAAAACAGGATAAATATGCTTTCATCATTGGAACACAACTATGTACTTCGTGCAGTCCCTTTATTTATTAAAGATGTAGCTCTCAGGATTGCCAATAGCATAGCTGACAAAAGCTATACATCCACACTGTCAAATGTTGGAGTGGTTAATATGCCTGATGAAGTTAAGCCCTTTATTTCATCTTTTGATGTATTTGTCAGTACAAATAAGCTGCAGGCATGTGTATGCTCCTATGAAAACAGGCTGAGAATAAGCTTTACATCTGCTTTTGTCAGTACCGAGGTTCAAAGAAGATTCTTTAAGACTCTTACGGATTTAGGTATTCCTGTAACAATAGAATCAAATGTGGTTCATGAAGAATAGAAGGTGTGGTATGTATTGTACTAATTGTAAAGTAGAAGTGGTTGGAAACAGAAAGAGCTGCCCTCTTTGCCAGGGCATGCTTGCAGGAGAAAAACAGGAGGAAGTGTTTCCTAAAATTTCATTTGTATATACTGAGCATGGAGGGTTTTTAAAAGTAATGCTTTTAATATCAGTAATAATTTCCTCTGTTTCAGTAGCATTGAATGTTATGCTGCCCAGAGCCGGGGCATGGTCGCTGTTTGTTCTGGGTGGAATAGGTTCGGCTTGGATAAGCATGATATCTGCAATAAACAAAAGAAATAATCTTCCTAAAAATATAGTGTACCAGGTAATAATTATTTCTGTAATAGTTGTATTGTGGGACTTGCTCACAGGTTGGAGAGGGTGGTCTATCACTTATGTCATACCCTTTGTATGCTTTTTTGCCATGATATCAATGGTCATAATATCAAAAATCAGAGATCTTTATGTGGAGGATTACATTCTATATATAGTAATAGACGGATGTTTTGGACTGGCGCAGATAATATTTGTATTTACGGGATGGCTTACCGCACTGTATCCTTCCCTCATATGTATAGTAACAAGTGTGATATCCCTATCATTCATAATGATATTTAAACAAAAGGAACTAAGCGCAGAAATAAAAAGAAGGCTGCATATATGAGAATGCTGAACAATGCCGAGCTATAGCTTAACTTTTTTGCTTATGAATATCATCATTAGCAAACAGCCTGCTACGGATGCCGGTGCGGCATAAAAGGCTGCATAAGTTCCCAGCAAGTCGTTTAGCGCACCAGTCATGTTAAACAGGACAACATACAATATGTCGCTGATTGTAACAATCAGACCGATTGCAAAGGATGAATTCTGTTTGAAAGCTGAGCTGATTATTACCATCATTGTAGGGAATATGATTGATATAAATAATC
>ENA-UOOK01007261-UOOK01007261.1-fermentation-metagenome-genome-assembly--contig:-NODE-7261-length-10179-cov-34.045239_pt1 | contig 10179 bp, 9 predicted proteins | sample MGYA00245777_ERZ724023 | MGnify/ENA primary metagenome ERZ724023 (study PRJEB28704, sample SAMN03018312) | fermentation metagenome | biome: anthropogenic terrestrial biome; feature: soil; material...
TTTAATACACCGCTGCGATAAGAAAAATATATTCCATTCACTTGCCCGTTTGCAAAGATGTTCTAAGGATTAATAAAATGGTAGGGAACGGTCTTGACCGTTCCGTTGATGGACGAGCGGAATCTAGGAAAGCGGAACGGTGCCAACACCCAGTAACAATTTCATTCTATGGCATTTGCAGGACAATCTGAATTTGGGAGGGCGGAACGGTCAAGACTGTTCCCTACAGATTGTCTGGTATTTTAATTCTATAATGAATTATAAAAGAAAAGAAATATTTAGTTGCATTTTAGGAATAATAAAGATATACTTATAAAGTTAAACAAAACGAGGGAGGAAATTAATAGTTTTTATGGAAAAATTAAAATTTGAAGATATGCAACTTTCAAAGGAAGTAAAAAAAGCAATTTCAGATATGGGATTTGAGGAAGCAACTCCCATTCAATCGCAGGCTATACCTTATGTCCTTGAAGGGCTTGATGTTATAGGTCAGGCACAGACAGGAACAGGTAAAACAGCTGCTTTTGGTATACCACTTATTGAAATGACTGAGATAGGAAATAAAAAACTTCAATCTATTGTACTTTGTCCTACAAGAGAACTTGCAGTACAGGTTGCAGAGGAAATAGGAGAACTAGCAAAGTATAAGAAGGAAATTCGTATTCTTCCGGTATATGGAGGACAGTCTATTGAAAGGCAGATACAGGCCCTAAAAAGAGGTGCTCAGATAGTTATTGGAACTCCTGGAAGAGTTATAGATCACATAAATAGGGGAACCCTTAAAGTTGACAATATTAAAAGGGTTGTTCTTGATGAAGCCGATGAAATGTTTGATATGGGTTTTAGGGATGATATTGAAACAATTATGGGTTGTCTTCCTAAAGACAGACAAACTACATTTTTCTCGGCAACTATGCCTAATGAAATATTAAAGTTTGCTAAAAAGTTTCAAAAAGATCCTAAGATAATAAAGGTTGTTCATAAGGTGCTTACTGTACCTGAAGTTGAGCAGTATTATTTTGAAGTTAAGGAAAGTATGAAAACTGAAATTTTATGTAGGCTTATTGATATATATAATCCAAAACTTACATTGGTATTTTGTAATACAAAAAGGCGTGTAGATGAAGTTGCAATGCAGCTTCAATCGAGAGGATATTCTGCAGATGCCCTGCATGGTGATTTGAAGCAGGTTCAAAGGGATAGAGTAATGAACAAATTTAGAAAAGGCACTATAGACATACTTGTGGCAACAGATGTAGCTGCAAGAGGTATAGATGTAGATGATATAGATATAGTTTTCAACTATGATGTTCCACAGGATGAGGAGTACTATGTTCATAGAATAGGAAGAACTGCAAGGGCAGGCAGATCTGGAATAGCTTTTAGCTTTGCTGCTGGAAGGGATATATATAAGTTAAAGGATATTGAAAAATATACTAAAACAAAGATTATAAGGCAAAAACTTCCCACATTAAATGATGTGGCAGAAAGCCGTACAAATATTCTAATTGAGAAAATAAAACACGAAATAGAAAATGAAGATCTTTCAAAATATGAAAAAATAATTGAAGTACTTATTGCACAAGAATACAATTCTTTAGATATTGCTTCTGCTCTATTAAAGCTCTATTCAGGAGACAGCAGCAGTGAGGAGCAAAATGAAGTGGATGCTGAGGAAATGGAGGATACAGGAGCAGCAGAGTCAGGAATGGTAAGGCTCTTTATAAATATTGGTAAAAAGCAAAATATAGGGCCAGGAAATATTGTTGGCGCAATTACTGGGGAAACGAGTTTACCAGGAAAACTTATTGGAAGAATAGATATGTTTGATAGGTACACCTTTGTTGAAGTCCCAAAAGAATATGCAAAGGAAGTTTTAATTTCTTTAAAGGATAATAGGATAAAAGGGAATAAGATTAATATTGAACCGGCAAATCCTAAAAATAGATAATTTAAAGCCTGAAGTTTTTACCTTCAGGCTTATTTAATGCATTTTTTCATCCGATGGCTAGCATCCGTACCCCCCGCTTAGGCGGGGAATAACGGATGCTACGCCCCTGGATCGGCTCTTCTTATTTTACTGTTACTGTAAACATCATTCTATAGCCATTAAAATCTTTATATCCATACCAATCTTTGTAGATTGAAAAATTCTTTTGCGGGCCATGTCCTTTATTTACTTTTATCATCTTTTTTATATCATTCCATTTATAACTGCTATTTCTTTTGTGATAATGTTCAGCATCCCTTTGCATTAAATCAGAGGAAATAAATAAATAATAAGTTTGGCCATAGGAATAATTTTTAGCTGGTTTAACTATTATACTGTATTTATCTGGTCCAGGGAGAATTTCCACTGGAATCTTATTTCCTGAAATATCTCTTATATAAATTCCATCTTTATCAATACTGTTTATATTTACACATTTATTAAATTTTATAGTCCAAACTTTGTTGATGTCTACATTATTACAGGAATGAAGATTGGCCCAATTAAGGTCAAATATTTCAAGGATGCCAATATCAATATTAACATTGTCATCTGTATTCTCATTTAGCAGAACAATTTCATTGTATGGGAGAGCACTTAAATTATCGTATGTTACAGGTGTGCCTAAGGTATATTTAATATAAACTTCGTCTCCTGCTTTAAGTTTGGATAATTTTTTCCATTCACTGCTGCTATAGGCAGTGTAATAGGCATTTTTATTTCTTCTTGAATCTTCAATTACAATATATACATATTTATTATTATAACTAGCTTTTTTAAAAGAGCCAATTATGCAGCCTGTTTTCATAGCAGGTGGTTTATCCATCAAATTTTTGTACTCACCGTTTGGGCTTTTTACTGTAATGTTGGTGGTAATGTCCTTTGACCTTATTATGTCATAGGGATAATTCATAGTCTTAACTGATTCCTTATCTGGATTTATTTCTATGACCTGAATGTCTGTAGCGCCATTAATATTTGTAACAGATTTTACATGCACTTCGTAACCTAAAGTATTTTTTTCACCTCTTAATATGGCGACATATATATACCCAGAACTTTTATCTTCATAATATAAAAACCCCTGCTTTTCTTTTTTTGCATCAATTAATTTCTTTAGCTCATTTGGAGCAGCACTTCTATCTACAGCTTCAAATTTAACATTACCTTGCTGCGAATTGGGAGTTAAATTCTTATATTCAAAACCAACTTGATTTTTTACAGTAATATTGGTGCTAATATTTTTAGCTCTAATTATGATAAAGGGATAATTTATAGTTTTAGAAGCATTGCTATTTGGAGCAACTTCAATTATTTGAATGTTTGTAGTTCCACTAACATTTACAACAGAACTTACATATAATTCATATCCAAAAGTACTTTTTTCACCCATAAGTACAGCAATATATACATATCCGGAAAACTCGTCTTCATAATATAAATATCCTGGTTTTTCTTTGTTTTTATCAATTAGTTTGTTTAACTCACTTGGAGCAGAGTTTTTACTAATTAGCTCAAATTTTAAATTTCCATCATTAATATTTGGTGTTAAATTTTCATATTCAAAACTGTTAAGGTTTTTTACTGAAATGTTTGCTGTGGTACCTTTTATTTTTATTATAGTAGTAGGATAATTAATGACTTGAAGGGTTATTGCTTCAGGACTTGGGTCTGTTTCTTTTACATATACATTGATTTTATCACCCACTTCTTCAGCCAGCACTACGGATACCCCGTAGCCTGAAGTATTTTTTTGCCCCCTTAAAACTGCAATGTAGGTGTAGCCTGAGGAATAATCGATATAGTAAGCAAAGCCTTTTTCTGATTTATGATATTCTATAAGGTTTTTTATACCTAACGGAGCATCATTTTTATTTATTTCATCAAAATCTATTTTATTATAGGCAATGCTTACATGGTCAGCAGGATTTTTTGATTTTGCCATTACTGCAGGTGAAATTGAAAAAATTAAAATGAGCGTCATAATTATTGATAGCATTTGTTTCTTTACCATAATAAACCTCCTTATTATTTTAGTATTCACATAAATAGACGTAATATTTTACAATTAAGTTCCATTAAATGAAACTATTGTTAAAGAGGTATTATAAATATCGCTTTATTCAATTACTTGCTATGATAGTATTAACAATTTTAAAAGATAAGAAACTAAAATATTTAATTATATGAACTTTTTTAACTTTATTTGTGTTTAACTATTAAAGGAGTGAACAGAGTTTTGAATGAGCGTGAATTAATAGAAGAAGCTAAATCGGGGAATAAAAGTGCTCTAAATAATCTTCTTAAAGATAATTTAAACATTCTTAAAGGGTATGTAATAAAGATGACAGGAAGTATATATGCGTCCCAGGATATTGTTCAAGATACAATGCTTAAAGCGGTACTTAATATAAAAAAGTTTCGGCCTGAGGCTAAATTTTCAACATGGCTTATAAAGATTGCAACTAATGTATATAGAGATTACATGAGAAAAAATAGAAATTATGAAGTTATAGATGAAACATTAGAAGACAAGAAGCAGAATGTTGAGGATTTAGCCATATCAAACTATGAGTATAAAGAAATTATGAATATAATATTAAAATTGCCATCAGAGAAGAGAGCAGCTTTTATATTAAAACATTATTATGGCTATAAATATGAAGAAATAGCACAGATTTTAAACTGCCCTGTTGGGACAGTAAGGTCAAGAATTCATTATGCTGTAGAATTTATTATAAATGAGCTTGAAAGAAAGGAGATTATATAGATGAGGGATTCACAAAAAATCAAAGACTGCTTGATTGATGATTTTTATAATGAAAAGAAGGATAAAAATATAAATGCTGAAAATGAGTGTAAGGAATTTAAAGGGAAATTAAATTTGTACCAGGAAAAATTAAATTTACTAAATGAAGATATTTTTGAATTTGACATAAATACTTTGAGTATTATTGAAAAAGCTGAATGCATAAAGAAAAATAAAAAATATAAAAGAGAATTTATTTTATTTATTTTAATTGCATTCTTTATTTTATCCTTGTACGCTTTAGCAATATTAAAGTTTGGAGCAAAGTTTTTAATAATTTCACAGGGAATAGTTTTAATTGCTTTACCATGGACAATAATACCTTTTTCAATGATTAGAAGAAAGGAAAGTGAAATATAATGGGTTCTATGAAAAATCACTTATCTATATTAGGTATACTAGTTCCAATTCTTTTAATTCAAGGTGCATGGATTTTTTATGATTCGAGAAAGCGTAAAGAAAAATATTACTGGCTTTGGGGGATATTTGGATTGTTAAATGTGCCAAGCAGTCTCATTATATATCTGTTAGTTACAAGAGTAATTTTAAATAAACAAAGGAAAAAATAGTTTGATTAAAAATATCGACTAACCGATGTATTATCTTGTATATTCAATATCCTTTGTTTAAAATGAACTCTTAACTTTTTATTGCGTTTAACTAATGAAAAGAAAAAATAAGGAGGGGGAAGAGATGTCTGAAATGAGTATTTTAAAGATTATCGCACCATTGATTGCTATTCAATTAGTATTAATGATATTTTGCTTGATACGGTTAAAAAAAGATAAGGCTAAGTATTTACCTAAATGGGGATGGGCTTTAATTATAATATTTGGTGAATTATGGGGACCAATTGTTTATTTGCTAATAGGAAGAGATGGTGAATAAAATGCTTAAAGTCATAAATATAGAAAAGAGTTATGGAAATTTTAAAGTTTTGAAGGGGATCTCATTTGAAATTAAAAAAGGGGTAATTTATGGCTTTTTAGGACCTAATGGAGCAGGTAAAACAACAACCATGAATATTCTTTCAGGGCTAACTAACTTTAATTGCGGAGAGATATATATAGATGGTAAGGATTTTAAAAAGGATAAAAGAGAGCTATTAAAAAATGTTGGGTATCTTCCGCAAAACCCTGTTTTCTATAATTATATGAATGCTGTTGAATATTTAAATTTTATTGGGGAAATAAGCAATATGCCTAAAAAAAATATAAAGGAAAGAACGGGAGAGCTTTTAGAAATTGTAAATTTAAATAATGCAGCAAAACGCAAGATTGGGGAATATTCTGGAGGTATGAAGCAAAGGCTTGGGATTGCAGTTGCCCTGTTTAATAGTCCTCAATTAATTATTTTAGATGAACCAACTGCATCACTTGATATAGAGGGACGACATGAAATTTTAGATCTTATAAAAAATTTAAAGTCATCAGACACTACGGTTTTTCTTTCGAGTCATATTTTAAATGATATAGAGAAAGTTTGTGATGAGGTAAGCATTTTAAATGATGGGAAGATACTTATATCTGATAGTATTGAAAATCTAAAAAATAAGTATATCCAACCTATCTTTGACATTGAATTTGAGGAAGAATGCAGTGATTTAACGGGAAAACTATTAAGTATTGAATGGATTGAAAATGTTATAGTAAAGAATAAAAACTTATCAGTATATGTTAATGATTTAAATACTGCTAAAACAGAGCTTTTAAAAATTTTAATTAAATCAGGAAATCCTATATTATCCTTTGAATTAAGGAAGAGCAATCTTGAAGATATATTTATAAGGCTGGTGAATAAAAATGGCAACATTTAAGGCATATATAAAAAAAGAATATATTGAATCAATAAGGCAATTTAAATATATAATATTAGCTGTCGGAATTATTGGATTTGCTATATTAGATCCTATAATGCTGAAAATTTTACCTAAATTGCTTGAAAATCAGCTGCCTCAAGATTTAAGTTCTCTTATGATATTTACTCCAAAGAGTGTAGTAAATAATTATATAAAGGATTTATGTCAGATAGGAACATTGGTTGTGATTTTTACATTATGCAATATATTAAGTGAAGAAAAAGTTTCAGAAAAATTTGTTTTCCCATATTCAAAGGGAAGCAGCCCAGCAGGTATAGTGCTTGCAAAGTGTATTTATTATACAATTATGATTACTTTGTTTATATTTATTGGCTTTATTACAGTTTACTATTATGGAGGAATATTATTTAAGGGTGAACGTGTAGATTTAATAGATATTTTTAAATCAGCATTTTTAATGTCTATATATTTCTTTTTTATTATTACACTTTTAATTTTTTTAAGCAGCATAGTAAAAAAAGGTGCAATATCAGGTTTTTTAACTCTTTTAATTATATTTTTATTAAATTGTTTTAATAGGGTTCAGAGTATAGGTAAGTTCCTACCCAATAAATTAATACAAAATGCAAATTTATTTACTTTAAACGACACAGCACAAACAATTACTTTTGCTATTTTATATAGTACAGCTTTTATAATATTTACAATTATGAAGATGAGTAAAACTGAGGTAATATAGAACACTATAAAAATTATATGGGATAGTTAACATAAAATAATAACTATCCCATTTTTTATTGCTCTAGATTAATATATCTGCTACAACAGGCATATGATCTGATGGATATTTTCCATTCCATGTATCCGAAAGTATTCCATGATTTAAAACTTTGACATTATTTTTTATAAATATAAAATCAATTAAGCTTCCATACTTTCCTGAAGAACCAATATTTTCTTTGCTAATACCGGTTCTTTTTGATAGCATATCAAATATTTTTGCTGCTTTAAAACTATGAAAACTAATATCAGGTCCATGGTGTGGATTAATTGACACCTTGTAGGAATCAATTAATGATCTTTTAGCTATTTCATCATTTTTAAAATTGCCTGTCAAAATATTATATACATCACTTTTATTGCTGCAATTAAAATCCCCAGTAACTATAACAGGAAAATTTTCAGCTATATCTTCAATCTTATTTAAAAGCAGGTATGCACTTTGCCTTACAGCTTCTTTCCCAAAGTGGTCAAAGTGTGTATTAAAGTGGAAAAAAGTACTTCCATCCTTTATTCTTTTAAACTTAGCCCAAGTTACTATTCTTACACAAAGTGCATCCCAACCTTTGCTTCCGGGAACATCAGGGGTTTCTGAAAGCCAAAACGTACCGCTATCTAAAAGATCAAACATAGACTTTTTATAAAAAATAGGTGAGTACTCTCCTTCATTTTTACCATCGCCCCTTCCAACCCCAATCCAGCTATAATCTGGAAGCAGGTAAATAAGATCCTGCAATTGATCAAATACAACCTCTTGAAGTCCTGCTGTATCTATATGATGAAATTCAATCATACTTGCAGCCATTTCTTTTCGGTTACTCCATGAGTTCCCAAAATCAAATGCATTTTTATAACGTACATTAAATGATGCTGTTCTAATAAAATTTTCACTATCAGTCATATGAAATTTCCCCCTATGCACTTTAAAAATAGGCAAATTTAATCTTTTATTTATAAGTATAATATTATCATTTTTAAAAAACGTCAACAGATTTACCCTTCTTGCATAATTGATATATACTATGACTACTATATTTATTGTAAAATTATAATGTAAAATGGGAATATGGAAGTAATTAACTCGAAAGAATATAGTTGCTTATATGCAAATTAAATTACATAATTATTATTAGTTAACTAAAAGAATTAAATAACAATATTGGGTATAGAGCCCATCAAGGGGTGCAGCAGCCGTTAAGATATTTACGGATGGCAGCCATCAGATAAAATTATTAGAAAAATCAGAAATCTTTAAAGGACAAAAGTAATAAAGGATGTTTAATATGGAAAAGGAATATTGTTCAATTTTAAAAACACTTTCTCAGCTGCACATTGTTCCATATTATAGGTGGAATAATGCAGCAAAAGGCTTAATAGGTTCTTTGCTTGAAGATATACCATTTTTTATAACTAAAAGTGGTAATATATTTATTGGTGAAAGTTCGCAGGAAAAAATAAAGAATGGGAGAATATGTCTTCAAGCTCATTTGGATCATCCTGGAGGGAATCTTTATTTTAGTGAAAATAAAGATTATATGTATATGCGCTTTTATGGACAAAAAAATTCTAAATTCTTAGTGGGAAGAAAATTTGGAACTTTCTTGCCAGGCAGATACGAAAAAATAAGTTCTTTGGAAGTAGAACATTGTTATGAAAATGGAAAAGATGATATTACAATGTTTTTTAAGGCCGATGATAATTTGCTAAACTTATATAAATCAGGGCAGCTAATAGTTCACTTTGATTCTGAATTGGAAATAAACAATGGTGTATTAAAGAATTGGAATTTAGATGACCTATTAAATGCTGCAGCTATTATATATTTATTTAAATATGAAGAATTTAAGGGAAAGTATTATGGACTTTTAACCATAAATGAAGAAGTAGGGAATTCTGGACTATTTGAATTTTTAAATATCATTTATGATAAACAGTTATATTTTATATGCATGGATGTTGTTAATTATGAAATAAAAACAACATATGATTTTGGTATACGAACTAAACAGGACAATGTTGAACTTGATAGATTTATACCAGACAATTTAAAAAATTGGATTGATAAAGCATATTTAAATGAAATACCTATAGGCAGATGCGAAGGGGTAACCTTGATTGAAGAGAATAGGCAAAGCATAAGTATGTTTATAAAAATAAAGAACTTTCATAACGGAATTCCTTTTAAAAAATTTGTACCTGAAAAAATACAAATTTCAACGGTACAAGAGTACCTAAAATTTATTAAGGATGTTGTTAAAAGATTAAACAGCTGTATTGATTTTAAGACTGAAACATTAATACCTAAAGCTGATGACAAACTTTTAAATATAAATATAGAAGATCATTCTGAATATATGAAAGATATTATATTGAGTTGTGATGACTATGCAGATTATTTGACTAAAGGGCTGCCAAAGTTGCGGGATATATTTTTAAAATATAACATGCGTATTCCTAATATAAATTCTGACAATTATTATAAATATAAAGAGCTATTGAATAATAAGGAAAGGATAGTAATAGATAAGGATGAAGTTGAAGAAATAGGAGAGTTTTTAATAAGCAAGGTTGAGAGAATATTCAGAATTAGTAGATCTGCTTTGCTTAATGGCTGTTGTAACATTGAAATAGTACAAATAATAATGGGCAATTTTAATGCCTGCAACTATTTTTCTTCAAAACGTATATTAATGTTTTCTTGCGACAGGATACAAAGTAGTGATTTGTTAAAATTAATTACTCATGAATTAACTCATTACATTACCTTTAATATTTGGCGTG
>ENA-UOOK01007262-UOOK01007262.1-fermentation-metagenome-genome-assembly--contig:-NODE-7262-length-10178-cov-4.280253_pt1 | contig 10178 bp, 9 predicted proteins | sample MGYA00245777_ERZ724023 | MGnify/ENA primary metagenome ERZ724023 (study PRJEB28704, sample SAMN03018312) | fermentation metagenome | biome: anthropogenic terrestrial biome; feature: soil; material...
GACACTTCCGTCGAAAATTTCAAGCTGTAAGGGTATGCGGGATATCCCGTACACCACAAGCCCTCAATTCAACATAGGGCATCACCATAGATTAAAACGAGGGTAATTACTATCATTTCAAATGAGGGTATTTTGCTCCGGCGCGTCCTAATCGTGTCCGCAATGGACACAGGAATTGTGCGCAGCGTACAACCTCCAGATTGCCTATATTGCAAGATGGTTTCATCTACCGTCAGATTGGGGGTAGTTGCTTTACTACGATTCTCTCATTATGAAAGATTTGCAAAAAGGATATCGGTTGAACCTACGCCCTACGGCTCCGCTCTCCAGCGCTCTAAAACATCCTATAACAGCCTAGAAATTCCTATAAGCAAGTATTTTTTGTATGTCGGAAATTCAATATCCGTGATTTTATAGTTTACTGTTAAAATATTCTTTAGAAACCTGAAGCTGTTTCTTTAAAATCAATTGAAACATTGAGGTATGTATTTCTCCGCTGCCTTTAAAAACTTTTGTTAGTTTCAGAGTTCCATCATCTTCCCTCTTCCTGTAATAATAATGGTCTGTGTCTTTATAAAGTTCCCAGCCATCATTTTCACAGAATCTTTTTAATTCTTTCCATCGTGGCATGAAATTTGCTCCCCTATCTTTTCAGGATCATTTAAAATCAATGCCTTCAAAACATAAGGGATATGAGATTTTCTATTAGGTGCTGATCCCCAATAACTAAAATCCTTATAAAAATCTTCCGCATATTCTAAAATGGACTTTGCTAAAGCGATTTTTGCCGCCTCAAGAGTAGGCGCATTTTCTATAAGATCAATTTCATTCAGAGATAGAGTTATAGAACCATCATCTTCTTTATATTGCTCTGCGGAAAAATGGTAAGCGGACAACACCTCTTCCATCATATCAAGATTAGTAAGCATAAGATAATCTCTGGTACGCTTAATAAATTGAGGCCGTTGTCTTACAACATTATCAACAACTAGGCTCCATTCCTTTCTGACTTCCGTAGCACTTATGGTAAACATATCATTCATCTCCTTTAGCACCTCCATTATAATAAATAATGTACATAATGTCAATAGTGTACGTTTTATTATATGAAGATAAGGGCAAAAGTATGCAACTCAAATTTGCTTTTTACTCATTTGAAATTGTAATTTTCTAACTAAATCATAATTTTAAATCAATAAAAAGCTATTCTAAACTTAATCCAATCCGCATAAACACTGTATTATAAACTAGGCTGAATTCCTGTTTTCTTCTAACGGTTTGTCTAACACTTTTGTTAGAAATATGAGTTTTTCTTGATCCGCATGAATTCTGGGATAATTTTGAAAAAATCCTGTAAACCCGCATGAGAACTACATTTATAGGTGATTACAAGGGATTAAAAGAGACTAAAAAACACCATCTAAAACCCGTATTATGCGGTTCGGGACCAAGAGGCCATGAGTTCGAGTCTCATCACTCCGACCATCGAAGACCGTCGATTTTGTCGACGGTCTTTTTTGTGGTTGAATATTCTAATTGGGGGGGCACGAATCTTCATTTCTCTCACCTCGCTATTATACTATTCACTGTTGGTCAGAAATGTTCACTTACCTTACACTAAAGAATATTATGAGAATACAGAAACTTTGACAAAATTTGAAGCAAGCATATGCTAACCTTAAAATGTCAGCAATGTGCTGTGGATTGAAATAGTGTCAGGTATGTGAATCAAAATGAAGCCTTTGAAAAGACCGTCGATTTATGTCGGCGGTCTTTCATTATAGGCATTGAATTTTCTGGTAAATATTGCTGATTTTTAGATAATGTGATATAGTATCTATAAAGTAATATAGGGGGAATTGTCATGAAAGAGTATATTACTGTAGCGGGTCCAAAAAACATCGAAACAGTTAAAGGGAATGTGGAACCCGCTATGAAACTGTTTGCAGATATTATTAATCAATATGCAAAAGACGGCTGGGAATATCATTCCATGGAATCTATTGCTGTTACTAATAAACCCGGCTGCTTTCAACAAACACTTACATACTACTACATGTTGATTTTCTACAGAGATGTCAAATAAATTGAATCAAATTAATATCCAAGATGAAGACCAATCTGACCCTAGAAGTTGGAATTATCAGAGGATATATTATCGTCCAAAAATTAAATGGGGAAAAATCATACTAAACATTGTAACTTTATTGTTGACGCTTGCAGGTATTAGACAGGTTCTTGGTCGGCGAATTAGTCTTATAATTTGTATCTGCGTCTGTATTGTTTATTTGTTTTTTTATTTAAGGGAAATACTCATCTGTTGTGTCCAAATATATCAGTATTTTGCTCCTGTTTCGGTCCGCAGTATGTGCCGGTTTGAGCCAAGCTGTTCACAATATATGATTCTATGTTTGCAGAAATACGGACCATTACATGGAATATACAGAGGAATAAAGAGGATAAGAAGATGTGCACATGGTGATGGCGGATATGACATCCCTTAATTGAATTTAGCTATTGCCAAATGATGATTGCTCTCTGATTAAAATAGTAAATACTGCCCGTCAACTGCCTTGAAGTCCTTGATATTACTGAGTTTCTCCAAATCTTACAATTCTACTTCGGCCAGTAAAACAGCCGCCTAAACGTTACGTTTAAGCGGCTGTTTCTTTTTTCATGCAGCTTCATGAGCTGTTTTGCATGAGAATTTTCTTGCCGGAATCAGTTCAGAAAAGACAGCCCATAAAAAATCCCGTCAGACGCCGCCTTCTTCCCGCTCCCCTTCTTTTCTCCCTATGCTTTTCAGCCTATGAACGCTCAGCCGGCGGACGGCGGCGTTTATCCTTTTACCGCCCCGATCATAACCCCTTTTACAAAGTACTTCTGTAAAAAAGGATAGATGCACAGAACCGGTACCGTGGTGATAACAATCGCCGCGTATTTTATCGTTTCGGCAAACTGGTCTACCTTATCGCCTTCCGCGGCGGCAGAGTTTAAAATATTGGAATTTGCGATCAGTACCGCCCGCAAAACATTCTGTATGGGCAGCTTGTCGTTATCCTGAATATAGAGGGAAGCAGAGAACCAGCTGTTCCAGTGACCGACGCCGTAGTAGAGCAGCAGGACGGCCACGGTGGGCATAATCAGGGGCAGAACAATCCGAAACACAATATAAAGATCGTTGGCGCCGTCTATGTAGGCCGACTCCGTCAGACTGCCGGGAATCGCCTCAATGGCGGTTTTGCAGATGATGGAATTGTAGACGCTGATACATCCCGGAACAATCAAAGCCCAGAGGGTATTATAAAGGCCTAAGTCACGCACGTTTAAATAGCCGGGGATCATCCCGCCGCTGAAAAACATGGTGAACATAATGAAGACCAGCACCGGCTTTTTGAAATACACTTTTTCGGAAGCAAGAAAATAGCCGCAGAACAAGGTAAGCGTAATGTTCAGAGGCAGAGAAACAAACAGGATAAACAGAATGTTCAGATAGCCGCTTTTTAAAAGCGGATGCGTAAAGGCCAGTTTGTATGCTCCAAGATTAACGCCCTTGGGGTACCAGAGTACGCCCGGTTCCGCCAGAAGCAGAACGTTGCTGCTGACAGAGGCGCAGACGACATAATACATGGGATACAGCGTCACAAAGACCAGCATCAGCATAATCAGGACATTGATAATATCGAAAACAATATCCCCTTTGGTTTTTCTGATTGAAGCCATTTTATATCCTCCCTAAAACAGACCGGATTCCGTGGTTTTTTTACTGATGGCATTGGCTGCCAGCAGGAACAGGATATTGACAACGGAATTAAACAGCCCCACGGCGGTGCTGTAGCTGTATGCCGCGTTCAGAATGCCCTTGCGGTACACATAGGTGGAAATCACGTCGGCCACATTGTATATGGCTTCCGAATAAAGCAGCAGTATTTTTTCATAGCCTACATTCAAAATACCGCCCATGCGCAGAATAAACAGAATCATGATTGTCGGCGCCAGCCCGGGCAGAGTAATATGCAACATCTGCTGAAAACGGCCGGCGCCGTCGATCCGGGCGGCCTCATACTGCTCCTGGTCGATAGCGGAGAGCGCCGCCAGATAAATAATGGAGTTCCAGCCGATATGCTGCCAGATATCCGACACGATATAGATCAGGTAAAAATACTTGCTGCTCATCAGGAAATTTTGTGCCTGTCCCCCCATGGCTATGGCAATCTGTGAAAAAATCCCGTCGCTCTGGCAGTAAATTTTAATCAGCGAGCAGGCTACCACCAGGGAAATAAAATAGGGCATATAGGTAATGGTCTGTACCGTTCTTTTAAACCAGCCGACCCGGATTTCATTCAGCAGCAGAGCTAGCAGAATCGGCGCGGGAAAACCAAACAAAATACTGAGCCCGCTGATGGAAAGGGTGTTTTTGATCAGCCTCCAGAAATATACATCGTTGAAAAAGTTTAAAAAATGCTTGAACCCCACCCATTTGCTGTCGGCAAAGCCAACCGCAGGACGGTAGTCCTTAAAAGCGATAATCAAGCCGTACATCGGTTTGTAAGCAAATAAAACAAAATAGACAATCACCGGCAAAATAAGCAGATATTTATATTTGTTAAGCCGAAAATCCCGCTTCAGCGTTTTTGCCGGCAAAGAGCGCCTGTTTTGCCTGACCGCCGTAGCTGCCTCTGATAATAAGGCCATCGCCACTCCTCCGTAATCGTCAAATTTGACTGCCCGATCGTTAGAATCCCCGTTTTTATAGTCCGATAACACCCCATTGCCTTGGCGGGCTCTGGCAACGGCGGTGTTATCGTTTGCAGAATCCTGTTTTGAGTATGCTTTCCGTTTAAAGAGGCTACCTGGCCAGATATCTGTCGTAAGCGGCCTGACGGATTTCCAGCACCTTCGGTAATCCCATTTCATTTAACGTGGCGACAAACTGGTCGAAATTGTCCAGGGATTCCTCGCCGGTAATATATTTCACCGCCGTTTCCGATACGTAGGTTGACAGAGAGCTTACCAGCTCATCCAGCTGGTTGCTTTCCTCAGTTGTCAGAGTGACTCCCGGAGGATATACGCTCTTGGCTGTGACCTCTTGATTTTCATAAAACCAGGTGTCGTTGGCTTTGATGCCTGTTTCGCTGTTTTTCAGATAAAGCAGCTTGGTTGCCTGAATGCAGGAACCGCCCCAGACAGAACCGCTGTACTTGGAAATGGCGTTGTTCAGGCCGTCGGGATCCTCCGTAACCAACGGGGTGAACTCCGGTTCGCCGCTTGCGTCGTCGTCCCAGGAAACGCCCTTGGTACCAAAGTTCCAGTAAAGATTTCCTTCGTCGGTGTAGGCATAATCCAGCAGGCGCATGGCGGTTTCCAGCTTTTCATCCGGACAGCTGCTGGTTATGACCGACACGGCAGTTCCTACCCCATAGCCGCCAAATACCATGGACAACGTGCCGTCGTCCCCTGTGGGATACTGCACTCCAACCCATTCGGCGCCGTTCCCGGAATCCTTCGCATCCTGCTCCCAGTTGGTAAGCTGGCCCATGGAGGTGACGGAAATCCCCATGCCGCCGTTTAGCGCTTTCGCTCTGGCGGCCGTATCATCCAGAGAAGTGACATCCTGGTCGATCAGACCGTCGGCCCACCACTGATGAAGCTGCGCCATATAGTCCTTCCATTCCGGCTGCGCCTGGGCAAGCTGTATTTTCCCGTTGTCGTCTACATACAGCTTAAAGGCGGTGGCACCGTAAGCTCCGAAAGCGCCGCTGATTCCCGTGGTATTGAAGCGGCTCCAGGCAAAGCTGAGGGGAGCGCTGTATTCCTGCTTAAACGCCCGGATTACGGTATCCCAGTCGGAAACCGTTTTGGGGGATTCCAGATTCAGCGCATCCAGCCAGTCCTGACGGACGACCGGCCCCAAATAAGTATCGTTCCATCCGCCGTCTTCGCGGAAAAAACCGTAGCCGTAGTATTTTCCATTGTCGGTTTTCATCGCTTTGTCATAGGCGGAATTGGACTGCAGCCAGGAATAATACGCGGGAGAATAAGCCTGTATGTGATCCGATAAATCTCGGATTACGTTTTCTTCCATGTAACGCTCCGCATCCGTCATAAGCGAATAATAAATAATATCCGGCAGGGTATCGCTGGCCAGCATCAGGTTAAAGGCCTGACCGCTGTCGGTTCCCGTCGTGGGGAACTGCCAGTTGATGGGTATGCCGGTCTGCTCCTCCAGCCCGATGTGAAAAGGAGATTCCTCGGCGGATGCATAAGCCTCGTTCAGGGTAAAGTTGAATCCTACCCAGAAGGTAATCTCCTTATCCTGGGCGTCCATGGGATAACCCGAAAATGAGGAAGCATCGCCGGATGAAGCAGTGTCCGGACCGGAGGCCGCAGACAAAGAGGAAGGCGAGGACGAACCGGAGCATCCGGCCAGCAGTGAAACGGACAGGATTGCTGCCAAAAGACCAGAAATCACTCTTTTTTTCATTTGATAAAATCCTCCTTTAAAATAGACGATCATTAAAAAACTGCCGGACAAAAAAGCAGAGCCGTTCCCACCACCTTTCAGGCTGTTTCTGTCTCAGAAACAAATAAATTTTTATGGGATCGCCTTTTACAGCGTAATCCGTTTATCCTTTTTCACAGGACAGGCCGGACATCGTTTCTCAAAAAGAACGCCGGCAGATTACCGCGGTTAAATTTCATATTGTCCTCGTGTCTAAGCCTGTTTTTTTGGTTCGTTTTCCCGTTTCTCTTAAAAAAACTGCTGATTGATTAACCGGCCCGGTCGGATTTTTGACCTGTAAATCCAAATAATTCATTAGGGGTTACACCAAGTGAGACAGCAATACCAGGAATATCACCTGCTTTTATGGTTTTGCGTCCGTTTAACATATTGCTGAATTCTTTTTTGCCATATCCGGCGCGTTCAGCGATAAGACACTGTTTCAGCCCGCTTAACCGAATGATTTCTTTTATGTTCTGAACTAATTCCTCGTAATTACTCACATTCAACCCTCCTGACAGTATAAGTTTCTTGTATAAAACCGATAATATCACAAGAAACTTATACTGTCAATATTAACTTCTCAAATTTCTTGTACTTTTTCTTGACAGTTAAATATTAAATTGCTATATTTAAAAACAGATAGAAATATCTTAATTTTTAAATAATAAAAGGATTCAGTGTGATGAGCATAGGGAGCAGATTAAAAAGCGCGCGTATCAATAAAAATCTCACCCAGGAAGAACTGGCTAAAATGATAGGGGTTACAAAAGGCGCTATTGCAAATTATGAAAATCAGGTAAGCATCCCGAAAATAAAAATTTTGTTAAAGCTTTTTTCTGCTTTGGAATGCGACGCGAACTATGTTTATCAGGATGATATGGTAATTCGCGCAGACAAAAAAAATAAGTCCGCCGCAGAAAGCAGCGAACTTACTGATGAGCAAAAGCTGTTATTGGAAAAATTTGAAGAATTAAATACGGAGGGGCAGAAAAAATTACTTGACTATGCCAATGACTTGACCTGTTCCCGTAATTACACAAAAAATAATTCCGATGAAATTTACAAGCAGGCATAGAAGCCGTTAAGCACCCTGACCACTCAACGGCTTCTATTACAGCGTTTCCAGGTAAGAATAGGAATGATCTGTCTACCTTCCCCCCATATACCGTCTCTTTCAATCCATAGGGAACTGCGGCAGGGTTTGTTGAAATTTAAAAGTATATTTTTTACTCTGCGTATTAATTATAACATAATTGTATTATTATGTCAAATTATGGGTAAGCAATGTGCTTCCGCATTCCATGTCCGTTTATGACTTCTGTACATTGGAATATTCAGGTTGATCGCTGCAGCATGGTTAAAGCTGCTTTTATAAAAGAACCCGCGCAGGAAATGGGACTGCGCCGCACCTGTTCCATAAGCTAGGCACAATAAAACGCCGCCGGCCCGCATGAAGAAAAAATTCATGCGGGCCGGCGGCATTCTACTCCGGTTTTTAGGCAGAACCTTTTTCCTGAGGATTTTCCCGAATCACTTCCTTTATCCCCGCTTAACCCCCGACTTTTTAAACGACTCGGAGGGAGAAAAACCGGTTTTCTGCTTATAGAGCCGGCTGAAATAGCAGGGGTCGTCTATTCCCACGGCGGCGGCCGTTTCGGAAACGGTCAGCACCCCGCTTTCCAGGTAACGCCTTGCCTTAGACAGCTTCAGGCGCTGGATATAGGCCAGAGGCGGCATCCCGCAGTATTCCCGGAACAGGCGGCGGAAGCAGGATTCGCTGACATGGCTCATTCCGGCCAGCTCCGAAATGGAGATATTGTCCACATAATTATGCTCCAGGTAGACGATTGCATTGTAAATGGAATAAAAACGGCGGGAAACGAAGCTTTCCTTGCGCAGCTCCAGGGAAATATCGGTCAGCAGGTTATACAGCAGCGCTTTGATGCGGGCGGGGGGAGCATCCCCTTTTTGGGTGAGAGCAATCATCTGCCCGAAGCAATCGGCGTAATACGCGCTGTTCCGGGGCCTAAAAATCTGTACCGAATCGCTCAGCCTGAACGGCTCGCCTGATGCGTCCGTTAAAGTAAAGTTGATTAGATAATTGGTGGCGTTTTTCCTGTCGGCCGAGGCGGGACCGCAGTCCTTAAACCGGCAGGTGTACCGGCTTTGATGGGCCACATAGGAGATCTCCCCTTTCTCTGCGCCAAACGTCCCGCCGGCACCCGCATCGTAATCCAGCGCACAGCCGAAAAAATACATCAGCCCGCTGTCTGTCCGCCCGCTTTCCGGCGTGCTCCACGTATTGCCGTCTTCCCAGTGCTGACGCATGGCAAGCACCCTGGTGACGGAATAATCCATTTTATACAGCTCCGATAAGGCAATGGTTCTCAAACCGGCATGCACCTCGCTTTTCTTAGTTCTAGCATTTTCTGTGGATGATGTCAAGAAAGGATTAATTGTTAATTTTATATCAAATTAAACGAAACATCCAATAAAACAGAAGATATTTCTATGGTTTTGCGCCTTTGAAAGCAGTAAACTGTCAGTAGAAAGGAGGGATCACCATGAAACCCTTTAAGCCTGTGAAAACAGCCGTCATCGGCTGCGGAATGATCAGCGAAATCTATCTGAAAAACTGCTGCGCTCTTTTTAACGTGCTGGAGGTGGTCGGGTGCTCCGATATTATTCCCGAGCGCAGTGCCAAACGGGCGGAGCAGTTTTCCATTCAGCAGATGACCAACGAGGAAATATTTTCAGACCCGGAGATCGAGCTTGTCATCAACCTGACCTACCATACCTCCCATTATCCGGTTTCCAGAGCGGCGCTGCTTGCAGGAAAGCATGTCTACAGTGAAAAGATGATCGGCATTTCCTTTGAGGAGGGGCAAGAGCTGGTAAAACTGGCAAAGGAGAAAAACCTTGCCTTCTGCGCGGCGCCCGATACCTTTCTGGGGGCTAGCCTGCAGACCGCCCGTACGGTGATAGACGCTGGCCTGATCGGAACGCCGGTGGCGGCAAACGCCATCCTGGCCAGAGGCTATCATCACGAACGCTGGAAAAAGGAGCCGGAACGCCGCTTCGCTTTCTGCCCCGGCGGCGGCATTATCTACGACGTGGGCTGCTATTACCTCACCGCTCTGGTCAATCTTCTGGGGCCTGTCCGCAGGGTATGCGGCTTTTCCCAGATACGGGAGGCAAACGGGCGCCGGTTTATGAATCCGTTAAATCCCCAATACGGCGAGATCATGCCTATCGAAACCACCAACAATCTGGCGGGCACACTGGAATTTCAAAACGGCGTCCTCTGCTCGCTGCTGACCACCTCGGAATCGGGAGCGTTTAACAACAGCTTTATCCTCTACGGCACCGAAGGCCGGCTGGTGCTGAGCGACCCCAACGAATTTGAGCAGTCCCTGCTGCTGACCACGAAGGCCGGCGCCGAACAGATCGTCCCTTCCACCCACAGCTTCAGGGAAAACTGCAGGGGCCTTGGCGCGGCGGATATGGCCTATGCGATCCGCAATGGCAGGAAGCCGAGAGCCAACGGAGAAAATGCCCTGCATACCCTGGAGGCCGCGGAGGGCCTTGTCAGAAGCTGCGAAACCAACACCTTCCATGTGATGCAGACTCCCGCCGAACGGGCGCGGCCGCTGCGGGCGGGCTATACCGAATA
>ENA-UOOK01007264-UOOK01007264.1-fermentation-metagenome-genome-assembly--contig:-NODE-7264-length-10175-cov-10.311067_pt1 | contig 10175 bp, 8 predicted proteins | sample MGYA00245777_ERZ724023 | MGnify/ENA primary metagenome ERZ724023 (study PRJEB28704, sample SAMN03018312) | fermentation metagenome | biome: anthropogenic terrestrial biome; feature: soil; material...
TATGATTTCGACAAATGATATCCGATAAGGAGTATTTGCATTTGTCGAAATCATAACATGGTATACATGGTGGATGTGAATAGTAACTACTTATTGGATGAATCCATAGCTCTTTTTCTATAATATAAAGGTGACATGCCATAATATTTTTTAAATAATTTGCTAAAGTGATATACATCGTCATAACCTACCTGATTTGCAATGCTTTTGATGCTTCCGCTGTTTTCTTCCAGTAAAATTCCTCTTGCTTTCTCCAGACGGATTTTTATCAAGTAGTTGATTGGTGATTCACCGGTTTCCTCTTTGAAAATCTTTGAAATGTATACCGGGCTTAGATACATATTATGTGCAATTTGCTCCAAAGATATCTTATTCTCATAATTTTCATTTAGGTATTTTATAATGCGTTTTACGGCATAGCTTTTATTATATGATTCAAAATTACAGCTTTTCTGCGTTGGTCGTTCCACATCAATGATTTCGCGTACAACCAATAGCAGCATCTGCATGATATGACTTTTAAACATAAAATATTGCCCGACATGATTGCTTTCTTTCTCTGCAAGCATAGCATAGCAGTGCATGGACATTTGCTGCTTTAATTCCGCTGTTGTATGAATGACACAGCCGCCGTCCTTTAATTCGATGGAATTCGGCTCCATGTTTTTAAAATGGAAGTCCGTAAATCCGGCAATAAATTCTAAGGTAGGATCCTTGGGATTAACAATATGTGTGTGCTTGACACCGGGATTAAAGAACACCAGATCGCCCGATTCCACATCGTATTCTTTAGCATCTATAAGATATTTTCCTTTACCCGATAGTATATATGCCATTTCAGTGAAATCATGGTCATGATATACCCCTTCTTCTACCATTTTAACCTTGGAAACATAGAAAACAGTAGGGTTGAAGTCGCAATATGTGATATCATATTCATCGGCCATTTTTATCACCTCTTTTTCTAAAATGTATCGTAAATGGAATGGATTTCTTCCTAATTAATAATGTCTTTTTATTTCCTCGTATAAATTTGAAAAATAATATTGTTTCTTTGAATTTTCTAATCCGTACGCAGATTAGTAGCTCGAGAACTAAGTTTTCTCGCTCGCGTTGCACTTATCCATCCGAGCATGAGCATTTCCTTATGCAAGCACAAGGAAATGTTCCTGCTCGTATGGGCTAATCTGCTTATACCGTACATTATAACATTACAATTCGAAATAGTTAAATGATTTTTAAAATTATTTTTTAAAAAGGACGAATTGCCTAAATGATTTCAATATAATATAACACATGGTTAAAGTAACAATATACATTCTTTTTATTGACAGGGAGGCTATAATGGTATAGTCTATTATTTCTGTGAAAAGTGTACATAGGTGAAAATCCAGTCTAGGGGGCAAGAAGATGACAGCAATGAAATGGTTCTTTTCCTTTTTGAAAAAGTATCGTGGCAGATTGATTTTTGCGATGTTCCTGGTGACGATCGTAAGCTTGATTGCGATTGTAAATCCAAGGATATCCGGTATTGTTGTTGACGATATTATTAAGGGAGGAGACCACAGCAAATTACCGATTATGATGGTTGTTATGATTGTAACGACTCTTCTTCGGGCAGTACTTAAATTTTGGTTCTTATTGATTTTTGAAAAATCATCCCAAGGTATGTTGTATTCGATGCGGGATTATGTGTATCGAAGATTAATGGCACAGGATTTTAATTTTTTTAACCGGAACCGGACCGGAGACCTGATGTCGCGTATGACCGGTGATATGGATGCGATCCGGCACTTTGTGGCTTTTGTCATATACAGTATCTATGAGAATAGCCTGCTCTTTATTATTGCTTTGGTCATGATCTTTATTGCGGATTACCGCTTGGCACTCTGCATGATAGCAGTAATGCCGATTACTGTATGGGCGACTTACCGGCAGCTTAGGGAAGTAAAGCCGGCATTTCATAATATCAGGAAACGCTTTTCCAGCTTGAATACGTTTGTTCAGGAAAATGTCAGCGGCAACCGTGTTGTAAAAGCGTTTGCAAAAGAAGATTATGAGATTGAAAGGTTTAATCGGGAAAATGATGGTTATCGTGATTCGGAGCTGAAAGCAACGGATATTTGGAAAAAATATGTTCCCATTTTTGAATTTATGGCGAACGCGCTTACCGTAATCTTGTATCTTGTCGGCGGTATCATGGTAATCAAAAAGCAAATGACGATAGGAACCTTAGTTACCGTAAGCGGATATCTCTGGATGCTGAATAACCCGCTGCGTATGGCAGGATGGCTGGCAAATGATTATCAAAGATTTGTTACTTCGGTAGAAAAGATATATTCCACAGTAATTGTGGAGCCAAGGATTTTCAGCCCGGAAGATGCGATTGTCAAGAAGCATTTTGAAGGGGAAGTTGAATTTTCCCATGTAAGTTATCGAGCGAACGACGAAGAGATTCTAAAAGATATTAATTTTCATATTAAGCCCGGTGAGACGGTAGGTATCGTTGGTGCAACGGGATCCGGTAAGACAACCCTTATGAATCTGCTCTGCCGTTTCTATGATGTTAGTGATGGTGTAATTAAGATCGATGGGATTAAAATTAAAGACCTGGATCTATATTCGATCCGGAATAATATTGGTTTGGCAATGCAGGATGTATTTCTGTTCTCGGATACGGTGGAAGGAAATATTGCGTATGGCAGACCGGATTGTACCTTTGAAGAGGTGGTTGCTGCAGCGAAAATAGCAGATGCACATGATTTTATCATGAAGATGCCGGAGGGATATGATACCATTATCGGTGAGCGCGGAGTTGGTCTGTCCGGAGGACAGAAGCAGAGAATTTCTCTTGCGCGGGCACTGCTTAAGGAGCCTTCGATTGTTATCTTGGATGATACAACTTCTGCTGTGGATATGGAGACAGAGGCGCAGATACAAAAGGAGTTGAAATCCATGGATGGGAAACACACGGTATTTGTCATTGCCCATCGAATCTCTTCCATTAAGGGAGCGGACCAGATTCTGGTTTTGGAGAATGGCAGAATTGTTGAAGCTGGTAAACACCAGGAGCTTCTGGATAAGAAGGGATATTATTACACGGTATTCCATCATCAATATGGTGACTTTGAGGAGATAATGGAGGCCAGGAAGGCAGGTGGGTACGTTGGCAAGGAATAAATATGATATTGATGAGACATTGAATACGGAATTTAATATTTCCCAATTAAAGAGATTGGGCAGTTATATCAGGCCATATCGTAAGGATATGATACTTACAATTGCGTTATTAACGATTAGCTCTGCGCTTGGGATGCTGACTCCGATTATTCTGATGCAGATTATGGATGTCTATATTCCGAATGAGGATATTACGGGAATTGTTGTTCTAAGCCTGCTGATGCTGTTGATTTTCCTTATTATTTCCGTAGTTCTTCGTATGAAGATTACCTTGACCGCAAGGCTGGGGCAGAACATCATACATACCATACGAAGCGATATTTTTAAGCATTTGCAGGAATTACCATTTTCTTATTATGATGACAGGCCTCATGGTAAAATCCAGGTTCGGGTTGTCAATTATGTTAACAGCCTGAGTGACTTGCTTTCCAACGGTATTGTTAATACCATTACAGAGCTTTTTAGTTTAATATTTATCGTGATCTTCATGTTTGCCGTAAATGCCCGGCTGGCTTTGATTTGCCTGCTGGGACTTCCGCTGTTAATGATACTGATCTTTCTTATTAAAACGAAGCAACGGGTGGCTTGGCAGATTTCCAGTAATAAGTCCTCGAACCTGAATGCCTATATCGCAGAAAGCATCAGCGGTGTCCGGGTGACGCAGAGCTTTACCAGGGAGCAGGAGAATTCTAAGATTTTTAACCGGCTGTGTGGGGAGTATAAGGACGCATGGATGGATGCAGTAAAGTATAATTTCCTTCTATGGCCGGCGATCAATAATATATCGACCTGGACTACCGTAGCAATCTATGTGTTAGGTATCGCATGGATCGATCAGGGAGTCAAAGGAATTACGGCCGGTGTATTAATTGCGATGACCGGATATATCGGACGGTTCTGGGCTCCGGTGAATACCCTGGCAAGTTTCTACAATTCCCTGCTGACAGCTGTTTCTTATTTGGAAAGAATTTTTGAGACGATCGATGAGCCGGTACTGGTCAAGGATTGTGAAGGGGCAATCGAAATGCCTCCGATTAAGGGTGAGGTTGAATTTAAAAAGGTATGCTTCAGCTATGAAGACGGTGTTCCGATTTTAAATGATATCAATTTTAAAGCACAGGTCGGAGACAGCTTTGCGATTGTCGGGCCGACGGGTGCGGGAAAGACAACGATCATTAACTTGATCAGCCGTTTCTACAATCTAGATTCCGGTGAAATCACCATTGACGGGGTGGATATCAGTAAGGTCCAGATTAAGTCCCTTCGTAAGCAGATGGGAGTTATGCTTCAGGATAGTTTCATTTTTTCCGGCACAATTATGGATAATATCCGGTATGGTAATATGGATGCTACGGATGAAGAGGTTATTAAAGCAGCGAAGACAGTCCGTGCGCATGATTTCATCATGGAGTTAGAGCGGGGATATAAGACGGAGGTAAATGAACGCGGTACCAGGCTTTCGGTAGGACAGAGGCAGCTGATCAGCTTTGCCAGAGCGTTACTTGCCAATCCGAAGATATTAATTCTGGATGAAGCAACCTCCAGTATTGATACCGAAACGGAGATACTGCTGCAGGAGGGCCTTAGCAAGCTTCTTGCAAACCGGACTTCCTTTATCATTGCCCACCGGCTTTCCACCATTAAAAATTCAACCTGCATTATGTATGTGGACGGAGGCAGAATTGAAGAGATGGGTACCCATGAGGAATTAATAAAGAAGAAGGGCAAGTACTACGAGCTGTATATGTCACAGTATAAATTCCTTGAGGAATAGAAGGACGTTCACACCCGGGCAAAGTCTATCATATGATAAAAGCGTAATGAGGAAATGCAAGCTTGTTTGCAATTTCCGAGTGGAGCAAAAGATCATGAACGTTCTTTTCGTTCATGATATGATTTCGATAAATGACATTCGATAAGGAGTATTTGCATTTGTCGAAATCATAACATGGTATACATGTCGGGTGTGAACAGTAACGTTTTCTACGCATCCAAATATTTATCCAGCGCTTTTAAGATTTCGTCGTCTTCTTCCTCCATTGAATCAGGATCTATGAAAGGAATCGTCTTTGTTGCTTTTTCCGTTCTATCCTCTTTGTTGTTTTTTAAGGAGGCTGCGGCAATCTCATCCTTTACATCCGTCTCTGCCTTTGCTGATTTTACCGCAATCTCAGGTTCGTCAACCGCTGCTTTTTTATTTCTTTGAGCACTTACGGTATTACCGGATTCCTTCTTTCCGGCAGCTTTCCGTGCTTTTCTTGCAGTCCGCTTCCCCTCCGTTTTCTTATCCTCAGAGGATTCCAAAAAAGCCTGCCAATCAAATACAGCTTCCACGGATTTAATTGCTACCTCAATCATGGAATCATCCGGCTCCTTCGTGGTAAGTCCCTGCAATAATAAACCGGGTTTACTTAAGAAATTAAGAACCACGTTATCCGTTTTCCCGGCCAGCCGGATAAATTCATAGGAGATGCCGGAGATCACCGGTATCAATAATACTCTGGATGATACTCTCCAAGCCAGATTTCCGGATGGGAGAAAAAGAAATATGATTAAGCTGATCAACATTACAAATAGCATAAAGCTTGTACCGCACCGCTTATTCTGCCTCGATTGCCATCTTACATTCTCTACCGTGAGCTCAAATCCATTTTCCACACAATTAATTGTTTTATGCTCCGCACCATGGTACATAAATACCCGCTTGATCTCCGACATCTGAGATGCCGCCAACACATACCCTATAAAAATGGCAAGACGAATCAGACCTTCCATTAAAGTAAGTGCGTAATAGTTCGTTATCAGTTTTGAAAATATACCGGAGATCAATACCGGAAGCACCATAAACAAAGCTATCGATAATCCAATGGAAAGAACTACTGCCGCTGCCATCATAAGGGCATTGGATTGCTCTGCTTTCTTCCGATCTTCTTTCCCATCCCTCTGTTTATCCTTCGTTTTACCTTTCTTTTTATCTTTCGTTTTACCTCTCTTTTTATCCTTCGTTTTATCTTTCTTTTTATCCTTTTCCTGCTCCTCTTCATCCTCGAAGAAGCTTGCAGAATAATTTAATGTTTTCAACCCAATTACCAAGGAATCTACAAAAACAAGCATTCCACGGAAAATCGGCAATTTAAAAAGCTTTACCTTGTCAGAAAAATTCTTATAGGTACTCTTTTCCACTACAATTTCATTATTCGGCTTACGGACGGCAGTCGCATAGGTATCCTGATTCTTCATCATGACACCCTCCATCACAGCCATTCCCCCAATACCTGATGGTCTCATCTTCGCACCAGAACCTTTCTACATGATCTGTTTTCAAACAGATATGTCCCACATTTGTATATTATTTTATTTAAAAATAGGCTGAGGAAGTGAACCTCAACCCAATTTTTAACGTCATATTTATACGTAACGAATATTATTTATCCTGACTAAGGCCATACCTACGGTTGAACTTCTCGATCGCACCGCGGGCTGCAGTTGCTTTCTGCTGACCTGTGTAGAATGAATGGCATTTGGAACATATTTCAACATGGATGTCCTGCTTTGTGGAGCCGGTAACGAACTCATTTCCACAGTTGCAAACAACCTTTGCCTGATAATATTTCGGATGGATTCCTTCTTTCATTATTTTCACCTCTTTATAATCAAATATCATATATTGGTAATCAAATAATTCCAATTCAATAAACAGTGCTATTATTATAGCATAGGTTTTTTTTCATTGCAATACCTAAAAAACAATTTTGGTTTTCCGAATCATGTCAATAAATTCCGCATTTGTTTTCGTTCGGATAAACATATCAATAATCCGCTCCATTGCTTCCTCGGATTTCATACCACTCATCGCTTTTCGCATTAGATAGGTTGCTTCCAACTCCGGTTTGGTAAGGATCAGATCTTCCCGTCTGGTTCCCGATTTAGAAAGATCAATGGCCGGAAAGATTCGTCTCTCGGACAGACTTCGGTCAAGCGTCAGCTCCATGTTACCGGTTCCTTTAAATTCCTCAAAGACCACATCGTCCATGCGGCTGCCCGTATCTACCAGAGCTGTGGCAAGAATTGTTAAGCTGCCGCCCTCCCGCATATTTCTTGCGGCACCAAAAAACTTCTTGGGCATATGAAGTGCTGCGGGATCCAGACCACCGGATAAGGTTCTTCCGCTTGGCTGCACCGTAAGATTGTATGCCCGCGCCAACCGGGTAATACTGTCCAGCAGAATAATGACATCCTGCTTATGTTCCACCAACCGTTTTGCCCTTTCAATAACCATCTCGGAAACTCGTTTATGATTCTCCGGCAGCTCGTCAAAAGTAGAATAAATTACTTCGACATTCCTGCCTTCAATCGATTCTTTAATATCCGTTACTTCCTCCGGACGTTCATCGATTAATAAAATAATCAATTTCATCTCCGGGTGATTCTGCTGAACCGCTTTGGCGATCTGCTTTAGCAGCGTTGTCTTTCCCGCTTTCGGCTGAGATGCAATCATCCCTCTTTGCCCCATACCGATCGGTGATATTAAGTCTACCATACGCATAGCCACACCGCACCCGGGGGTTTCCAGGTGGATTCTCTCATCCGGGTACACCGGAGTCAGATCTTCAAATCTCTTACGTCGCTGTGCCTCGCTCGGATGAAAGCCATTCACCATTTTTACATATAGTAATGCGCTGAATTTTTCATTTTGATTCCGTATTCTTGTATTTCCATTAACAATATCACCGGTTTTCAGATTAAACCTTCGTATCTGCGCCGGAGATACATACACATCATTTTCTCCGGGAAGATAATTATCGCATCGAATAAAACCATATCCATCCGGTAAGACCTCCAGAATACCTTCCTTGGTTTCTCCGCTATCCAAATGATCAATTTCATTATGGCCAGATGTTTGTTTCTTTTCATATCTGCCAGCACCTGTTTTTTGATCTGGCTGAAATTGCTCTGCTCGCGCCTGCTCCCTTTGCTGCGTATTCTGTATTTCTTCCTGCTGCTCTGCCGGATTCCCGTTTTGATTATTATCCGATTCATAACTCTTAATTACCTGCAGCAAATCGCTTTTTTTCAATGCTGTAATATTTTTCAGTCCTATTTTCTTTGCTAACTCCCTTAACTGGACAAGAGTCATTGAATCATACTGTTTCTCCATTTATTCAACTCCTTTGATCAAGATTGGATTTCTTTACGGAATGTAAGATAGATATGAGATAGAAATTAATCCTGCGAGGACAATATATAATAGATTATCCTAAATCATGCGTAACTATTATACACCATTCGGACAGGAAATGGAAGTCCATGTTTTTAAAATACCGTTAAAAACCGGGATAAACTAAAGCCGGAATATCTTGTGCAAATTTGTGCACTCAATTAGTTGATAGGAGTATCATAAGGCATATCATTCGTTTAGGTCCGTAAGTTTTGCTTTCTTTAATGCATACAGTATAATCGGTATAATAATGAGTTGTATTGCAATTCCGGGCAGCGCCTTGACAAAAGCACTCGTTAGAAAAATAGAAAATCCATAGGTATCTCCTTGCATGCCCCACAGAATCGTGTTGGCAATTCCCATGACGATACGTCCCCCAAGCATGGCACCGATCAGGGAAATATATACCCTTCCTTTTGTCACAGGATATAAAATTGCTGTGATACAGCCATAAGAACCCAGTTCCAGCATCATAGAAATCCCTGTCGGGAAAATAGGCGGTCTGCCGGTAAGTACATAATTTAATATCGGCAGGATCATACCGCAAAAAGTTGCATAAGGGGCACCGCAGAGAAAGCCTGCCAGCAAAACCGGAATATGCATTGGTAAAAGGATCGCACCCAGATTGGCTCCGGGTATCTTCCCCACCATTGGGAGCAGCAATCCTAAGCTAATACAGATTGCCGTATAGATTAATTTTCTTGTTTGTGTTTGATTCATATCTTATCTCTCCTTTTTCATTACCAACTTTAGGCGTTTGCGAAACTTCGATATTGTAGCTATTGTGTATACAGCAGGTGTGTGTTCCGGAGCGGAAGTTAAGCGAGGGAAGCGTTGGAGCGGAGGAATATGCACCTGCTGTATACACAATTCATTCATCTTTAGAGTTTCGCAAACGCCTATTACCAACTTAATTAGTCTGCAAAGTTCTAATCTATCAGCCAAAATGTGTTGTATCCACGACGATGTCACATAAATCTTTAATTCCGAGCTGTTCAAAGTAAAGGTTCTCAAGGGGAATCCATTGATTGATAAACTGCTCTAGCTTTTCTTCGCCATTCCTGCATAAAATCCGCTCCCGCTGTACCTTGTCATCAACGGACAGGAAAACTTTCAACGTATAGTAATCTCTTAATTCCGGATGCAGGCAATAAACACCTTCGATAATCGTCAGTTTCTTGGGTTCTGCTCTTCTCTCCCCGCCGTATTTTTGCAAACCGCATAGGTATGGCCGGCAGACAACGGTTTCCTTTCTTACGACGGCCTCTAGAATTTCTTTCTTAAATCGTTCATAATGTACATTTTCTCCCGGCTTTGCAAGCCTTTCCTCCGTCTTCATTTCCGGAGGAAGAAAATAATCATCCATATGAAAAACATTACTGTCAAAGGTTTTGGCAAGCAGATCCGCCAGAAAGCTCTTACCGCTGCCGCACATTCCATCGATTGCTACGATGCAGGGAGACTCTCTTTTGCGCAGCTTCTCTACCGCATGAAATACTTCTCTATAATTAGTGATTGCACCACAATAATCCATAAACGCCTCCAAACATACTTTCTTTTGTATAATACCATATCTTGCTTAATTAACCTAGCACATTTTGCACTGTTTTCCTGAATTAATCTCCCGATGTTACTGTTCACACCCATCATATATACCGTGTTATGATTTTGACAAATGTATCCGAAGCGGAGACGTTTTCGCTTGTTACTATTCACACCCACCATGTATACCATGCTATGATTTCGACAAATGTATTCGATTCGGAGACGCTTTCGC
>ENA-UOOK01007268-UOOK01007268.1-fermentation-metagenome-genome-assembly--contig:-NODE-7268-length-10169-cov-7.640498_pt1 | contig 10169 bp, 6 predicted proteins | sample MGYA00245777_ERZ724023 | MGnify/ENA primary metagenome ERZ724023 (study PRJEB28704, sample SAMN03018312) | fermentation metagenome | biome: anthropogenic terrestrial biome; feature: soil; material...
ACGCTTATATCCCCTGAGCTAAAGACTCAGGGGTTTTACGCTTCTTCGTATAAAAGGCAAAAAATATTACTCGCCTTGAAGAAAAATATGCGAAAGAATTCATTTACGTTCTCCAAGAAAGATCATCATCCCTGCAGTTGAAGCTTTTTTGTAGATTCCCTCCAGTGCTTCAAGCAGATCTTCTTCGCCGCACCAGAAGGGGAATTTTCCAAGCCTTTTTGGAAGGGCGGCTGGAACCGGAGGGATGTGAGCCTCAAAGGTGGGTCTTTTTTTCTCTTCAGAGTATTCAGGGAACCTGCCCCAGAAAGCATCAGGATCAAGGGGAAGAGGCTCAGGAGAAACTGGAGAGATTTCAGCTTCGAGTGCAGTTCCGGTTTTATCATCAGGCCTTTCTATAAGAACCCCCGCTTCTGCTACCCGACCTACCGTTTCCGGAACAAAGCCCTTTCCGAGAATGGACATAAAATCGTCCATGTCCACGCCCCTTAACTTAAAGATAAGGAAGGGGTCCCTATCAAATTCTTCCCCGAGCAGGTAGTAGACGGCTGCAATGTGCTTACATGGGTTTGACCAATCAGGGCAGGAGCAGTCTGTTTCAAGGTCGTCGAGTGTTTCAGGAAAGAGGGAAAGGCCTATTTCCCTGAATACAGAGTCTATATCTTCCGGCATCTCACCTGAGAGGAGCTTTGCCGCAAAGATAGGTTTCAGGGCAAGTTTTTCTGCAAGGCGTTCCCATTCGGAACCTGTTAGGGTCCGTACTTTTATTGTTACCGAATAGGGCCTGGGGTCTGAACCCTGGACTTTAGCCCTTACAAGTCCTGTCTCTATTTTAATAGAGGTTACCTGGCCTTTACGGGCATAGCTTTTTCCACGGCTTAACCTGGCTCCCAGATTAAAGCCTTCAAGAGTTTCGATCCAGCGTTTTGCCCACCAACTCTTGACAAAGCTTCCACGTTTGGATTTTGCCTTGATACCCCCTTTGACCTCGATTGGTTTCGTGGGCTCATAATAACCATAGCTGTCCCAGTAAGCTGCCATTTTATTCACCTACCGCTTCTTCTCGAAGAGCAAAAATATCTTTCAATTCATCGTTGGAAAGTTCTGTCAGCCAGTCTTCCCCTGTTCCGACGACGTTCTCTGCAACCTGCACTTTGCGCTCGATAATCTCATCTATTTTTTCTTCAAGCGTGCCTGCACAGATGAACTTATACACCTCAACGTTTTTCGTCTGGCCTATACGGAATGCCCTGTCTGTAGCCTGGTTTTCAACAGCCGGGTTCCACCAGCGGTCAAAGTGGAAAACGTGATTAGCTCCTGTAAGGTTAAGCCCCGTACCTCCGGCTTTCAGGGAGAGGACAAATATAGGGAGATATTCTTTTCCCTCCTGGAAGCGCTCAATCATCCTGTCCCGCTGCTTTCTTGGGACCCCGCCGTGCAGGAAAAGGACTTCACAGCCAAAACTTGCCTGCAGGTGCTCTTTTAGCATTCTGCCCATCTCCGCAAACTGGGTGAAAACAAGGGCTTTTTCCCCGTTTTCCAGGACTGTATCCAGCATTTCAGTAAGCCTTGCGACTTTTCCTGACCTGCCGGGTACAGCGGAGTTATCCTTCAAAAACTGTGCCGGATGGTTGCAGACCTGTTTTAACCTGGTAAGGGCAGACAGGATTATGCCTTTTCTCTGGATGCCTTCATCAGCTTCTTCCATTGCCTCTCCGATGTCTTCGAGGACTGCAGCATAGAGGGAAGCCTGTTCTTTTGTAAGTGTACAATAGGTTTTCATCTCCATTTTTTCAGGAAGGTCGGAGATGATCGAAGTATCGGTTTTCAAACGGCGCAGGATGAAGGGGCCGGTAATTTCTTTTAGCCTCCTGGCAGCCTCAGGATCTCTTTCAGCCTGAATGGGGATAAAGAAATTCCGCTTGAAACCTGCCTGGCTGCCCAGGAAGCCAGGGTTTAAAAACTCCATTATGGACCAGAGGTCTCCCACGTTATTTTCTACCGGAGTCCCTGTAAGGGCTATACGGTAATCGGCTTCCAGAGCCCTGGACGCCTTTGCCTGTTTAGTTTCAGGGTTTTTGATATTCTGTGCTTCGTCAAGTACTACTCCAGCCCAGGGGACCCCTTTTAAAAACTTAACATCCCGCTGCAAAAGCCCATAGCTTGAGACAACAATAGCATGACTCATGGCTTCCTTTTTGAATTCCTCTTCTTTTTTTCGGCTGGTCCCGTGGTGGACCATTACCGAAAGTTCCGGAGTAAAGCGGGCAGCCTCTTTTTTCCAGTTATTGATAACAGAGGTAGGACAGACAAGAAGAACCGGTTTTGGAGCTTTAATCGGTTTTGCATCTTTACGTTCCTCACCCTTTTCTTTAACCTGTTCCATGTCGTGCTGGATAAGAGCTAAAGTCTGGACGGTTTTACCAAGCCCCATGTCGTCTGCAAGGCAGGCCCCTATTCCCCACTGCCTCAGGAAAGCAAGCCAGGAGTAACCGCGGAACTGGTAGGGACGAAGAGTTCCCGAAAAAACATCAGGAGCAGGGAGTTCTTCAAATCCGGTTTTGTCCTTTAAGCGGCTGATTAATTCTCCAATCCAGCCAGCTGCATTAAGCCCTTCAACATCCACACCGTCGGCTTTTTCGGAAGCTCCCACTGCCAGCTTCAGGACTTCGCGCAGACTTGCTTCCCCGTGTGGGTTTTTCTTCCAGAAATCAAGAGCAGCACGAATTTCCGCATCGTTTACCTCGACCCACTGCCCGCGGGATTTCACAAGCGGAGCTTTAAGTTTTGCAAGAGCCTGCAGTTCTCTGACTGTTAACACCCTGTCCCCAAGGGCGATTTCCCAGTCAAAGCTGACGATTTCATCAAGAGTTAGCCCGTTTCCGGCCTGTAACTTCTTCTTGCCCTTAACCTTAGCCTGGGCTTTTAAATGGGTTTTTGTACCTTTACGGGTCCACCAGCTAGGGAGAAGCAGCCCAAAACCCGCCTGGCTCAAAGCCGCTGCATTTTCAGTCAGGAAGCGGTAAGCCTCTTTCGTATCAAGGGAATATCCTGAAGGGTTGGGAGCCTCAAGACTGGAAGCAATTTCTGCACTGATACTGGAAGCCTGCCCGAGGGAAGATAATAGAAATTGGCGAATGTTTTTCACATCGTATTTTTTCAACGGGCTGCCCTTCTTTGGCTTCCAGGCTTCTTTTACGGGGATCAGAAGGCTTGGGTCCTCGTAGGACTGAAGCAGGTAGCGGACATACCAGAGCCCTTCGGGAACTTCTATGTCAGCTATCCCTTCCCTGCTTTTTTTAGTATCTCTTTTCCCGGCTTCAGTTTCTTCGGTTTCTTCGATTTCTTCTTCCGAAGCCGGTTCTTCAAGACGGAAACAGAACCTGAAAGGAGAAGTAGTAAGGATAATGAGGGGGCGCTGCCATTCACGAGACCGGGAAGCAAGCTGCAGAAGTTCTTTTTCGTCTCCAGAGATCAGCCCGTCAGGGCTTTTAAGAGCAGAAACCCAGGCGTCATGAATGCTGTCAAATGATTTTCTTTTGCGCGTCTCTTTTGAAAGCTTTTTTTCTCCAATCTCGGAGCGGACTATCCGGTCAAGAGAGTCTTCAATAAACTGTCTTGCCGCTAAAGCAGCAGGCATTTCCGGCGGCATGGAAGAGGCTTCAGGAGCAAGAGCCCTTGCAGCGGGAGGCATTTGCTTTGAAAGTTTTGCCAGCTCTCCTGCATCTTCTCCGGAAAATACGGGTTCCCAGAAAGCCCTGTACTCCCCTTCCCCGCCTCTGACCCCGGGAAGGTATTTCTGTCCTGCTACCAGCGAACCTGCAAATTTCAGGGCATCTGCCCACCAGAGGAGGTCATTTCCCGAGATTATGCCGGGAGCAAGAACCCGTTTCCCCATACAGGTGCAGAGGAGAACAATAGCTTCTTCAGCTTCCAGAGGATATGCATGAACAGTCCAGGGAGCCAGTGAAGGTTCTGCTTTCGAATCAGGGATTTCAGCAACAAGAGGGCTTGAAGGGACAGGATTCCCGCCTACCGTAGGGACCCAGACGTTGATTTTCTCTGCCTTTTTCCGGCCAGTAATGCCCAGCAGCAGCTCAAGAGTGGAAGACAGGTTTTCAAATCCCGAATCATAAGGATAAGGCTTTACAATAGGATTTTTAGGCTTTCTCCCACGCCGAACAACCGGAATTTCATTTTCAGCCGGGCTTTCGCCCCATAAGAAAAACTGTGTTTCAACTCTTCCTGCATGAAGAATTATCATATATTTGTATAAAGAAGGAAGATATATTAAAAATGATAGGGGACAAGCCGTTTCAAAGCTCTGATTTTACAATGGTATTCTAAAAAATTTTCGGCTTATTATTGATGTGTTTCTTTTTCTGGGTATTGAAATTGAAAGATTTCAGCAGTGTAATATAGGGCAAGTTGAAAATACTTCCACAGATCGGAAGCTCAGTTTATCGGAAAACTGGCCTGGGGAGATATACATGCCCATTGGTCCTACAACTTACTTTGGGAAAGAGAGAGTATTTGTTGATAGGGAAGCCTGCATTCAGGCTTTCAGAGAAAATATCCAGAATTCGGGAACTAAAGAATATAACGTACTATTTTACTATGGAATTGCAGGAATCGGGAAAAGTAAGTTGCAGAAAGAATTGCAAAAGATGCTGGACGAAGAGTATCCCGAAGTAGTGTGGGCAGCCATTGATCTGAACACAAAGACCTACAGAGAATCAGGTACTTTTTTAATTACTCTGAGAAATAAGATTCAGGAGAAATCCAAAGCTAAGTTTTACCTTTTCAATATTGCTCATGCTATATACTGGAAAAAACTCCATCCTGAAATTCCCCTGCTAATAGAAAACTATCCTTTGATAAAAGAAGGGAAATTCTTCAGCAAAATGATAGATGCCCTTAATGAATTTGGACCTGCAAGATTGGTTTGGGACATTATAAACAATGCTCCAGACAACGTCAGGAGAATTTTAAAAGAACAGGCTATATACATAAATGTACTTACAGCTATGGAAGCCCCTGAAATAGAAAAATTATTGCCCGGATTTTTTGCTGCAGATTTTACGGATTATTTAGGCACAGATTCAAAGGCATACATTTTTATTGACACTTACGAAGCTCTCTGGGAAGGTTTAAGGGATAAAGGCAGTTTCCATGAAAAAGACGAATGGATAAGGGACAATCTTATTCCAAACATGCCTGGGGTTTCATGGATTGTATGCGGACGAGAAAAATTGTTATGGGTTCCGGAGTGTGATCCTGATTGGGATATGTATCTGGAACAGCGCCAAGTGGACGAGCTTCCAGAAAGTTATTGTCAAGAATTTTTAGAGGATTGCGGTATCGAAAATAAGGAGATTCGAGACATAATCATTAAAGCTAGTGAGAGAGTTCCGTACTACCTTAACCTGTCTGTTGATACTTTTGAAAAGATAACCAAGAAAAGGCAGCCTACTCCTGAAGATTTCGGCAAAACACAACCAAAGATCTTCGACAAATTTGTGAAATACCTCGAAGGCAACGAAATTCGAGCTTTAAAAGTGCTCTCAGCACCTAATTTTTGGGATAGAGAACTGTTCGAAATATTGATGAAAAAGTTTGATACAGGATTTCCAGCCGGTGCATTTTCAGAACTGATTAAGTTTTCCTTTATCAAAAGAGATGCCAATGGTAAATATTCTATTCACCAGTTAATGAGAAAAAGCCTCCAAGAATATCAAGATTCTACTGATAAAAAAAATACTCATCAATTTTTACTTGCTTACTACAGTAACAAAATAGAAGATCTCGATATCAAAGCAATAACCCCAGAACACGAAACCGCTTTAACTGAAGCCTTCTACCATGCAAAAGAGGCACTTGAAGCAGAAAATCTGCTCAATTGGTTTATTTCTGCCTCTGACCCCTTCTACAGAGCCGCATTCTGGCAATTAATTACCCCTATGTATGAAGAAAATTTGCAAATCCTTGAAGCAGAACTCGGCCCGCAACACCCATCTGTTGCAACAACACTAAACAATCTCGCAGGACTCTATGAAAGTATGGGAGATTACGAAAAAGCACTCCCACTTTATCAAAGGGCACTCGAAATAGTGGAAAAAAAAGTGGGACAAAATCATCCCACTACAATAACAATAAAAAGTAATTATATTGGGCTTCTTTCAGAGATGAGTGAAGAAAATGAAAAGAAATGATTTTTTGAAATTCCAAGATACAGTTTAAACCACTGCTTCTTCAAGCTTATTATAAGAAACCCGTTTACTAAAACTTTGCAGCAAAAGATCAAAAAAGTGATGGGAGGGGGGAATACATCCTTAACCGATAAACAATGGGCACCCTCCCGAAAATCAGGCATTCCGGAGAGGTTCATTTCTTTTTGATGGCAAAATACCCGCCACTAATTGGTTTTGTGTTGTTTACTGTAATGAATGCTCTTTCATCGTATTCATCTAAAATTTGCTTTAATCTGTCCAGGTCTTTTCTTTTAAGGGCTATATTCAATATTTCCCGCGTGCCTTCTTTTCCTGAACCCTTAACAGAAGTTACCCCAAACCCATTGTCTCTCAGAGAATGGAGGAGTTTTCCATTTTTATTGGAATTTAAGACCACCTGGGCGGTGAAGTTGCCGAGTGCGATTTTCTCCTCAATGCAAATCCCTATATAGTTCCCGCTTGCAAAACCCAGGGCATAAGCAAACAAATTCCCGGGGTCACTAAGCCCGCTTACAACCTTGCCAAGAGCAGTTATGTATATGGTTACTTCAAAAAAACCGATCGCTGCGGCATGGATTTTTCTCCCCTGGACTACCATCAGTGTCCGCACTGTGGAAAGAGAAACGTCGCAAATTCTGGCACAGAAGATTAAAATGTAACCTATAATACAATCCATAAATCAAGCACCCTTTTTTGCCGGCCCGGGAGTCAACAGGGCGGCAGTAATTCAAGTTCTGTATTTTTCATGTGAAAATCAGGTCCTGCAGAAATGAGCACAAATTCAGGATTTCGGGCTCTCTAAGTCCATATCAGCTGATTTCAACTCTTGTTTTATATTCTTATATTGTCTGAAGAATAGAGAATATAGTTTTGAAATTCAGGTTTATATGGGGACCACTCTAGATACATTCATTTAGAGATATATATATTTACAGAATCCCCGCATCTGGAATTTGGTAAAAAGAAACGAAACGTTAAAAATGATATTTTTACGCAATATCTGAGCTGATTCTGCTGGAAAAATCACTATAAAGGGTATTCGAACTTATACATAAAATTTACGAATCGATGACCAATGGACGCCTACCTGGGAATAAGGCAGCCTTATGAGGTCACAGAGAGGCTCCGGGGAGGTTCATTTCTTTTTGATGGCAAAATACCCCCCGCTAATTGGTTTTGTGTTGTTTACGGTAATGAATGCTCTTTCATCGTATTCATCTAAAATTTGCTTTAACCTGTCCAGGTCTTTTCTTTTAAGGGCTATATTCAAAATTTCCCGTGTACCTTCTTTTCCTGAACCCCTGACAGAAGTTACCCCAAACCCATTGTCTCTCAGGGAATGGAGGAGTTTTCCATTTTTATTGGAATTTAAGACTATCTGGGCAATGAAATTGCCGAGTGCGATTTTTTCCTCAATGCAAATCCCTATATAGCTCCCGCTTGCAAAACCCAGGGCATAGGCAAGCAAATTTCCGGGGTCGCTAAGCCCGTTGACAACCTTGCCAAGAGCAGATATGTATATGAGTATTTCGAAAAACCCAATTATTGACGCATGGATTTTTCTCCCCTGGACTACCATCAGTGTCCTCAAAGTGGCTAGAGAAACGTCGCAAATTTCGGCAAAGAAGATAAACAGATAACCTGCAATATATTCCATAAATTAAGCATCCTTTTTTAGCGGCCCAATAGTCAACAGGGCGGCATCAATCACGTTCTGTTTTTTCATGTGCAACTCAGGTCCGGCAGGAATGAACACAAATTCTGGAAGTGGGTCTCTCTAAGTGCATATCTGCGGATTCCAACCCGGATTTTTCAGTCACAAAATGGCTTAAGGAAGTTAGTAAGTTTATATTTACACAGTAGTTACTTTAAATACATTCATCTAAAGATATATATATTATTACAGAGACCCGGCATTTGGATTAGGTTAAATGGAACAAACGTCAAAAATGAGATTCTTATGTAAAAATCTAAGAAAAGTTTATTGTAAAGTTATAATATATAGGATTCAAACTTGCGTATAAAATTCACAAACTAATAATAAAAAGACAAACTAATAATAAATTCGCAAACTGATAATAAAAAGACAAAAAAATATTATAATGGATTTCTTTCAGAGATGAGTGAAGAAAATAAAGGGAAATGATTTTGGAAGAGAAATAATTTTGGAAATCTCACGATGCAGTATTTATACCACTGCTTTTCCAAGCTTACTTATCTCATTAAGAAACCCATCTACTCACTAATCAGGTTTATTCCCTCACATGCCTGACAATATGCCCGGCTTCAGGAATGATAATTTTAGAAATGGCAAGCTTCACTGCATTTGGGGACCCTGGAAGACAAAATACAGCCTTTCCTTTAATTACGCCTGCAGAAGCCCTGGTAAGGATTACCGACGTTCCTATTTCTTCAAGGCTTTTGTACCTGAAAAGTTCCCCAAAACCTGGAATTTCCTTCTCAAACAGAGGGATTACGGACTCTATAGTAAGGTCTTTCGGAGCAAGTCCCGTGCCTCCGTTTGTGATTACGACGTCCGCAGAACTGTCAAGAGCAGTAAAAAGGGCATCAAGAATTGCATCTTTTTCATCAGGCACAAGCCTGTAAAAAGAGACGTTGTTGCCTGCACCTTCAAGAAGGTCTTTTATGGCTTTTCCTGAAAGGTCTTCCGCTTCTTCAGGAGAAATCGTGCTTCCGTACATCTCGTATCTTGAAGTAGAAATTGTGATTAGGGCAAAAGAATAAGATTTTTTAGCGTTTTTTTTGTGAATTTCCGGAACGGATTCTTTCATGAAAACCACCTGAAAGGTAAGCCTTTTTGTCTTAAATAACAGTATGCCAAAGGTTTTGTTATACTTTACTTTTTTGGAACCTTATAGACTGGCATATGCCAGCAATAACTAAGAGCCTATCTAAGAAGTCAATAATCAACCTGCATGGGGTTTCAGCCTCAATTTGCCCTGGATTTTGAATTCTGAGTTATAACATCTCTTGCTGATAAAATGTGAAAATTTTGAAAAATAGTATATAAAGAGTATCTCAAAATTCGATTAAATAATCCTGATTTTTAACTATTATTGTTTCTTACAGATATTTCTTTACTTATTATATTAGTTATTGGAATAATAATTAATGATATAATTTGAGATTTATATAATCTCGTGAATAAAATGAGAACAGATTTTAACATTGTATTTTTTAAAAAAGCATCTGTTGAAGGGAAGTGGATCAAAGAACCAGGTTAATAATTGTATTAATTGAACAAAATTCTGGGGTGTATATACGTGGTTCTTATCGAGCAGAGCGATAGCAAGTTTGTACTTGTCACCATACTGCGGCAAATTGGTAGGACAGTAACCCCAACCCAAGTTCGACCAGCGGTGAGTAAGTGAAACACTACTGCCACTACGAGCTATAGTAGGAATAGACAGACGGTCGGGATAGAGACGGTAACCACCTTCGGCAATAAACTCCTTCACCAAATGGAAAGCTGTATTGAACCAAGAATGAGTTTCACCTTTGTTCACGTTGGTATCAAAGCGGAGGTCCATCATGTTGACATAACCACCCTTGGCTTCATCATATTCTCCCTGGCGCACCTCGGCAAAATTCTTGTAACCATCGCCGGCAATAGAACCACCGTGTGATGATTCTACCCAACCACCTTCCATAGTGATAGGTACGATACCATGATAGGTAGTACTAATGCCACGCTCCCAATCCTTATAATATTGCTTCATGCCGAAAGCATCGTGACGCAAACAGAAGCCTTTAGCTACGGCACGTTTCACCATATCGGCAGCTACATCGGTATCGGTATCACTAAACTCTTTGCCACTAAGCAAACAGCGATGATAATTAATCATGATAGGCACTTTAGTGAAAAGGCGTGACATTACGTCTGTAATCCATTCAAATACTGCTTGTCTAGGAGCTTCATCA
>ENA-UOOK01007269-UOOK01007269.1-fermentation-metagenome-genome-assembly--contig:-NODE-7269-length-10169-cov-3.794443_pt1 | contig 10169 bp, 9 predicted proteins | sample MGYA00245777_ERZ724023 | MGnify/ENA primary metagenome ERZ724023 (study PRJEB28704, sample SAMN03018312) | fermentation metagenome | biome: anthropogenic terrestrial biome; feature: soil; material...
GACAATGGCGGGAGTCGTTACCCTGTTGACTGCGGAAATTCTGGGCAGTTTGTTTGCATGTTACGCATTGACAGGCGATTTCCCCGGATTTTACGGACATGGCAGTCATTCTACCGATCCGGGCACGCTGCTGTGTTCCTTCGGTTCCCCGAATCAGGCGCTGATCGGTATTGCTTCCGCACAGATGGGTGAATTCTACGGAATGGGGGCCGGCTCGAATTCCGCATTATCCGATGCACTGCAGCTGGATTTTCAGGGCGGATTTGAAAAGGCCTCAAATATGATATTCTCCTGTCTGGCCGGTACCGTGAGCATTGGATGCCAGGGCATCGCCGGAGCGGACCAGGGCTTTTCCTTTGAACAGCTGGTGGTGGATAACGAATGGCTGGATGCGTATCGGCACGTTGTGTCCGGTTTTGAAGTAAATGAGGATACGATTGCGGAAGAGCTGATAGAAACAGTGGGAATCGGCGGCAACTTTATTGCGGAAGAGCACACCGTCCGATATTTGAGGAAGAGCTGGTGGCCTTCCAGATTGTTCGCGCGTAATGACTGGGACGCCTGGGTGAACGGCGGCGCAGTGGACCTGTTTGCAAGAGCCCATGCGAGAATAGAAGCATTAACGGAAGGTTACAAAAGTATGGAACCGGTTATCCCGTCCGCCAGGGTCGAAGAGCTGGAACGGATCGCCGCCGCCGGCATGAAATCAATATTAAGGTAACGGAGCAGGATATCTATGATAGATTTTAAAGCCCATAATGAGCGGTCAAAGTCCATATGGGAAGCATATGAAAAAGGAAGTCCCATAAGGGTCCCGGTCACAATCTATGCGGATGTGAGAAACTGGATAGCTGAGCCGGCGGAGAATCCTTCCCACATAACGATGGCCGAATATATAAAGGATGCCGGCAGGATGTTGGAATGCCAGATAAAGGCCTCCGAATGGATCCGGCATAATATCCTCTCGGACAGTGAAATGGGATATCCGAAGGACGGCTGGTCCGTCATGGTGGACTTTCAGAACTTCCTTGAGCCGGCCTGGTTCGGAGCGCCGGTTGTTTATGGGAAAGAACCCCACTGCGAGTCATTTTTAACAGATGAGAGCAAGTGGAGTCTATTGGATAAAGGTATCCCCGAGCCTTTTACGGGAATCAATGCCGAAGTGATCAGACGGTATGAGTATTTTACGGAAAGAACAAAGGACTATTCCTATAAAGGGATTTCCCTGACCGGAGTGCAAATGCCGTACAATATGATGGGATCCGACGGACCCTTTACGATCGCATGCAGTATACGGGGGACGGAAAGCTTTCTCATCGACATGCTGGAGGACAGTGAATACGCTCATCAATTCCTGTCATTCCTTACCCAGGCATTGATCCGGCGCATCAAAAAAGTCAGAAAGTATCTTGGCATGAGTGAAATGGCTGCATCATTCGGTTTTGCCGATGACTCCATCGTATTGCTCTCCACCGATATGTATAAGGAATTTGTGCTTCCCTATCACAAGCGTATTTTCGATGAACTGACTTTACAAAATGGCGAGCGCAGTATGCATTTATGCGGCGATGCCCAGCGGTTTTTTCCGATACTGGAACGGGAATTGAATGTGAAATCCTTTGATACGGGATTCCCGATTGCTTTTGAAAGGCTATATGATGAGTTATCCTCGGATGTACGTATCCTCGGCGGTCCTTCCATCAAGTTGATACGCTACGGCACACCGGAATGCGTCAGGGACGAAGCGAAACGAATCCTCCGATCCGGAGTGATGGAAAAGAGCAGGCGATTTATATTAAGGGAAGGAAATGCGCTGGCACCCGGGACGCCAATGGGAAATGTTAACGCGATATATGAAGCTGCGGAAGAATTCGGTTATTATTGATGTGGATCCGCTCATCTGAAGTAGTATTACTGCAAAATAACAGATGAGTCGCTGCTGATTTGCTTTCGCGGCTTCAGCGGCATAAGTTTTTGCAGCGGAATCAAACTTAAGATCACGGGGGACAACATGGAAATCAGCAGAACAGAACGACTGGTAAATATATTATCGAACCTGGACGGAAAACTTTCGGATATATCTGCGGTTGCCGGCTTTGATGGGTTTATTGATATCATTACGCGTCCGATTGCATGCGGAGACGGCGGAACACCGAAAAAATATTATAATGATATTGAGGAATTCAGTTCCTTCATATCAAAGAGAAGAGGCATCAGCTCCTCCATCGAATTGGATAAACTCGACTGTAAAATAGGAGGGAACGCGCCCATATATGCAAATGCGCTGGGGAGCCTGGGTGTCCCCACGACCTGTATCGGTGCATTCGGTTATCCGGAAGCAGGGAATATCTTTAAAAGCATGTCAAAGAACTGTAAAATTATCCCTGTGGCAGAACCGGGCACTTGCACGGCAATCGAGTTTACGGATGGCAAGCTGATGCTGGCGCTTAACGGAGAAATAAACTCCATGACCTGGGATATGATCTGCCGTCGGGCAGGGATGGAGAAACTCATAAATGCATTTACAGAGTCCGGGCTGATCGGGTTGTTCAATTGGAGCGAAACGCCATTGGCGGATGATATTTGGAATGGTATCCTGAAAGATATCGTTCCGAATATGGGGAAGGACAAACAGTTTCTGTTTGATTTTTCGGATTGTGCCAGGCGCAAAACAAAGGAAATCCGGTCCATGCTGCGTATCGTAAAAGCATTTGGGACCCGGTTTCCCATTACGGTCAGCTTGAATGAGAATGAAGCTCAGGCTGTTTTCGAGGCCTTGGATATTGATGGGGAGGAATCCTTATCCGAACGATCCGATGGTGGTCGGCAATTTCGGGAAAAGATCTCAGCCAGGAATATTGTATTTCATTTTAATCATTATACTCTTGGTTTTACACAAGGCGGTGCATGCCGGTATGATACGTACAAAATCAGGGATCCGGCAATTACCACCGGCGCCGGAGATAATTTCAATGCGGGGCTCAGTCTGGGATTATTGCTGGGGTTGCCGTTAATGGACGCAATGATGATTGCGTCATCGACATCCAGCTACTATGTGGCATATGGGAACAGCCCGGGCTTGAGTGATCTGATCAACTTTATAAAGAACTCTGTGCAAAACCCTGCGGAATGAGTTTTTTGCAGCAACAGGACTTTTGCAGTAGAATTAGCAATGGCAGGAAGCAATAAAAAAAGAAGGGATGATAGTAATGAAGAAACCGAAAATCGTATTCATTGGAGCGGGAAGCATGTCCTTTGGGGGATCTATGTTCCGGGATATCTTTACCTGCACCGACCTGGCGGGTGCAACCCTTTCCCTGGTTGATACCGATGCAGAGAACCTGGAGAGGATGTATCGTCTTGCCGTCAAATTAAACGAGGTAACCGGATTGGGACTTAAGCTGGAAGAAAGTATGGAGCGGCGCGACCTTATGGCAGGAGCGGATTTCGTAATTACAAGCATAGCCATTGAACGCTGCGATCTATGGAAACAGGACTTCAATATACCGAAAAAATACGGCATCCGGCATAGCCTGGGGGAAAACGGCGGACCCGGAGCATTGTTCTTTACCTTACGGACCATACCGGTAATTATGGATATCGTACGCGATATGGAGGAGCTTTGTCCAAACGCATATTATCTGAATTTTTCCAATCCGGAGACAAGGATCGTATTGGCGGTCAGCAAATACTCCGGGATCAAGTCGATGGGGCTTTGCCATGGAATATTTATGGGTCACGGTGCCGTAGCCGAAATTTTGGAACGTAAATATGAAGACATCGAAGTGCTGGGCGCGGGAATGAACCACTTCCAGTGGCTGCTGTCCATAAGAGACAAAGGATCGGGTGAGAACCTGTATCCTGAGTTCCGGGAAAGAGAGAAAAGTTTCCGGGCGGATTTTTTGCCCTACTCCAGAAAAATGTACCGGGCATTTGGTTTATGGCCAACCTGTTCGGATGACCACCTGGGCGAGTATCAGGCATATGGATGGGAAGCCGGCGAACATGGTTATGATTTTGAATGGGATGCAAAGGACAGAATCCGCATGAAACAGGAAATCGCAAAGCTCACCTGCGGCGAGGCGGATGCGAAGGAATGGCTGACCCCCTCGGGAGAGCAGGCGGTGGAGGTGATGCGGGGGATCTTTTTCAATAAACGCAAATATATCGAATCCGGCATTGTTTACAACCATGGCGTGATTACCAATCTGCCGAACGATATCGCGGTGGAAGTCCCTGTTATCGTGGACGGAAGCGGTATCCACAAAGTGCATATCGGCGATATGCCGCTGGCGATCAAAAACCTGATGAACATGCAGGTGGGACCGCAGCAGCTGTCGGTGGAAGCTGCCGTCAGAGGCTCGAAGGAGATTGCCTTGCAGGCATTGCTATGTGATCCGGTCATCAACAGCTATGAAGCAGCCGTAAAGCTGCTGGATGAGCTGTGGGAAATTAACCGACCATACATCAGGCCGGTGTTATGATGAAGCAAAGGAGCCTGCATTGACAAATGCTTTATTCCCATATAGTATAATATTAATGATTTTCAGTGGAATCATTAATTAAGTTAATTAATATTGAAGGACAGATAAGGTGAGGAATATGAATCGATCTTACTCTGCAACGGATATCCGCATCCGTAACTGCCGTGTTGTTTTTGAATTGGTCAGACAGAAAGAAGAGATACTCAGGCCAGATATCTCAAATGATACCGGGATGACGCCGCCTACCGTAATGAAGGTCGTTCAATCCTTTTTGGCGAGGAGCATTCTTAAAAACGCCGGAGAAGCGGATACCTTGCTTGGACGCAAACCGACCAGGATGGTCTTTAACCCCAATGCCGCCTTTGCCGTAGGTGTTTTGTTTGAGGGCGGAGAAATGCGTGCGGGGCTGGTAAATCTGGCAGGCGAAGTGATTCAGAACAGCAGACTGTCGATGGATTCCTCATTTTCTTCCGAAACCCAGGCGGTTTTGGTGGATTTGGTTCAAAAATTGACCGGGAATGTAAACGCCCCCATTCTGGGAATCGGATTGGGAGTGCCGGGTGTTGTCAACACCCGGAAGCAGATCATAGAGTTTGCTCCGTTGGTCGGCATAACCAGTCCGTTGGATTGCACCGGTCTTTGCAATGAAATAAAACACAGGACCGGCCTGAATGTCTGCATGGATAATGATGTGAATGCCGCCGCGTTAGGAGAGTTTTCGTACCGAAAGCTGAAAGAGAATGATGATTTGCTCTATATAGCGGTGGGGACCGGTGTCGGCGCGGGGATCATACTGAATGGCCGTTTGCGCAGAGGCGCCAGGAACTTGGCCGGAGAACTGGGCTATACCGTGAGGAATACGGAATATCATGTGAGCCGTTCCAATCCCGGATGGCTTGAAAGTCAGGTGGGTCAGGAGTCACTGAAAAATCGGTTTCAGTGGTCCGGATATGAGAAAAAAGAGGCGATACCCCCGGGATTGATCTCCTATCTGGTTGAATATTTGGCTCCTCCCATAGCCAATCTGGCTACGCAGCTGGATATGAAAACGATTATTATAGGAGGGATGGCTGCGGATATCCTTGGTGAACCATTCCTCACACCTTTGCAGGACAAGATCAATATGCTGTCCCTGGAGCCCGCTCACGTTATTCCGCCGGCGTGTACCGATTCCGGCGTGACAGGCGCGGCTATGCTTGCAATAGAGAAAAATCTTGACGACTGGTTGAGTGCAAAAGAAAACGGATGAAGGAAAGAAGGCATCAAAGTGGATACTAAAATATTTCCGAGTTACATAAATATGTGTAAAACGGTGGCGCTGGAAATTGCGGATCTTGCAAGGACCGATGCCCACGCAGTGCTTTGTCTGGCCGCAGGTCATACATCGTTGGGCGTTTTTGAGGAATTGGTTGCTTTGGCGGAGGGAGGCGGCGTTTCTTTTGACAAATGTACCTTTGTCGGATTGGATGAATGGGCAGGCAAAGGCATCGGCGATGACGGAAGCTGTATCGGGTTTATGAAAAGCAATTTATTTGATAAGCTGGGGATTCAAGAGGATAAAATTATATTTTATAATGGGAAAGGAAACCTCGCTGCGGAATGCAGAAGGATAGACGATTTTCTTAAATCCAATGGGCCCATTGATTATGTTCTGCTCGGTATGGGGATGAACGGCCATCTTGGCTTGAATGAACCGGGAACCTCCTTTCATCTTTATTCTCATGTTGTCGAGCTGGATGAAACGACCAAAAGGGTTGGACAAAAATATTTTAAGCGGAATACGCAACTGTCGGGTGGAATCACAATGGGAATGCTGCATTTTAAAGAGGCAAAACGCACGGTATTGATGGTGAATGGCAGCAAAAAGGCTGAATTAGTGAAGAAACTTATTTCCAGCGAGCCAACCGAGGCGATTCCGGCAACCTATTTGAAGAATCTGGAGCACGCCGGTCTCTATCTGGACGAGGAAGCCGCTTCCTTCATTGTGAGTAGATAATTGTGAATAGATAATTGTTTTTGCCCTTCCCGCATGATATAATACAAATATTGGTTATTATCGTGATAGATATTGTCTGGGAGGTGTGAAAATGAGTAATAGAGTCCTGTTGGGAATATTGTTGGTATTATTGGGTATCGCGTTTATTTTGAACGATTACTTCGGCATCTTCAGCGGATTTTCCGCTTGGTGGCCGATACTGGTCATACTGATCGGTGTTATCCAGATTGTCAGGCGCTCTGCTTCACTGGTGACCAGTCTGGCGATTATAGCGGCAGGTGCCGTGTTTTTGGTCAGAAATCTTGGGCTTATCCCGGGAGAAATCGTTTTTCCGATTATCCTGATTTTGGCCGGTTGCTGGTTCATTTTCAGCCGGTTAACCGGGAACCATAAAAACACCGGCGAAGACCGACTGAACCATTTTGTGATGTTTACCGGGCTGAAAACGAAGAACCACGCACGGAACTTTACAGGCGGGAGCGTTGCGGCGGTATTCGGCGGAGCGGATATCGATCTGAGGGATGCACAGCTTTCGGAACAGGGCGCGGAATTGGAATTGACCGTCGTTTTCGGAGGGATCGACGTCTTCATACCGGAAGATTGGAGGATGCAGGTTACGGGTACCCCTCTCTTCGGCGGCTGGGAGGACAAGACACACTATGTGCGGAAGGATGGTGCAGACGGTCCTGTATTGAAGATACACTGTCTCGCTCTTTTTGGAGGAGCGGAAGTCAAAAATTGACTTTTGGGAACCGGCTTGACCGGTTCCTTTCCGCCCCTCCGGTTTTGTCTGCATGTTTTTGCTCATTCCGTTTTTGATGCGAATATGTTAAGCGAAGTTCGACGGGTTTGCTTTTTATATGACAAACCCGATTTTATTGTTTATGCTGTGCAACGGACAAATCATCCGGTGGCCTGAAAGTCCATCGATATAAAATCATTCTGTTTTCTTTTGATTTTCTGATCGATCTTTAACGGTACACTGCGGCACAATCTGGAATGGGCATAATACTGCTGCTTCCTTTCTGCTTCAGCCTTTACTTTCTTTTAACTTTTCTTCCAGAAACTCTACAATATGAATGTCCAGCATTTGACTGATTTTTAAAATCTCATCTCTGCTATAACCCATATCTATGGCTTTATTCAGCAGATCTCGGATATCCTCTATGTTCTCTTTCCACTCCAAATCATTCACCCCTCTAACTTACTTAAATAATATTTTAAATCATGCATATGCTAATTGCAAATTTATTTTATTGGCAAATTGCACATTCAGTTATACCTCGGATTTAGATAGAGTATTTACTTGTAGGGAGAGGATGAAATGAAAAGAAACGCAATAAATAACGCAGCAATCATCGATCATAGAACCATAGGCCAGAGAATACGGGAAGAAAGGGAGAAATTGGCGCTGTCACGGGCGGAATTTGCAGAAATCATAGAGCTGTCGGATTACTATGTCGGCCAGCTGGAGCGGGGAGAAAGGCAAATGAGCCTGTCTGTGCTGTTTAAGGTCTCGTCTTGCCTGCATATATCCCTCGATTATCTGGTACTTGGAACATCCAGGTATGCGGAATACTCGGCATCGAATGAAACAGCTCCTGCTTATGCAAATGAGAATGCCCAACTTGTTGAAATTATGCAATTGCTTGAGAAATGTTCCGAAAAAGAGTTGGATCTGATCAAGAAATTGATACAGACGATTATCCCATATATGAGACAATATGAGACAAAATCGCTTTGAAGGATGAAATCTCACGCAAACATAGGAATGAAATGAGTTTTTGCAGCACAAGCATCGTTCTCAATCTAATAAAATGAAATGGAAATGGTAATTGACACCGCCCGGAGGAACGTGCTAGCATAAATATAACGAATGCATTAGTCAATCTTAGCCAATTATGGGAGGGGTGGCGTCAATTAACCACCGCCGCTGGAAGTGGTGGCTTGTAGAAAGCTGCAAGCATCTACAGCATAATCGAAAGGAGGTTGCGCGTATGCTAGCCGGGCTTTTCCGGGAAGTCCTGAGGAGAATAAAAGATATCTTGAATTGGCGCAAATATTCTGTGTTGTCCATTATGGCCGCAGCATTGATTCTGGCTGTCGTCGCAGTATCGCTGCTGACCGAAGCAGCCGGCAATGCACAGCGGCCGGGTAATTTCACCGAAAGCGGCAATAACGGCGATAATGACGGGAAGGAGGTTGTTTCTACCCTGAATTCGATTCCGTCGGATCCTGAACCGACGGATTCGGTAAATTCCGGCGATTCCGATCTTCCGGAAGAACTGACAGCCGGCAAGCCGGCGGAAGGAGCGGAAAACGATTTGACCGCAAAAGTCGAGTCCCTTCTGGATCGGATTACAGCCGCCAAATCCTTATCGTCCAACCCCTATGAATATATCCGGGGAAACGAGGGTTTTGACGAGCTTGTTTCCATGGGAGAACCCGCCATGGAAGCCATGTTTGATCTGTTCGCAAAACATAATGAGGATGGCCTGAGGGAATATGTGATGGCCGTGGCGTGTGCGAAAGTTCTCGGGGTCTATGACGAAGAACGGGGGATTGGCACGACCGGCGGCAGGGAGTGGTTCGTGAAATACGGACGGTTTGGACTGGACGACCTGAATTTTGTGGATGCCGATTTTGACGTTTTTTCAAACTCCGGTACCGTAAAGGAAGGAATATCGCTTCCCGACCGAACGGACCGAACGAATATGGAAGAGGTAATATCCGACTATATCCTGGCCAGAAAGCGGTATGCATTTTACATGGGGGAAAAAGCATTGGAAGCGCATCATATCTATCGGACCGGGGAGGCGGACGGCAGGATCCATGTTTATATGCTGGTACGCTTCGGCTGGTTTTCGTTTCAGGACGGCGTCTTTTCCTGTGTTTCCGGAACCGGCGGTATTCCGGCCAGGATGGAATTGAAAAAGGCCGAGAACGGGCAATATGAGGTCGTCTCCTATCAGGAACCCATGGATGGCGGTTTATGGCTTACCTCACTGAAGGAAATGTTTCCGGATGATCTGGTCGGGCTTGTGACACAGCGGGACGAAATGGTGAAAAGAGAAGAAGAACAGATCCGTATCATAACCCAAAAAGCTGGGGAATACTTGAAAAGCATCGGCAGAGAAGATGCGCTTTTGGAATATCGTTATATGCCCGAATGTGGGGATGACGAATCTAAAAAAGCGATTTACCGGGTAACTGAAATCCGAACAGGATTCCCGGACTGGACCGGCTCGCGGGAAGCTCTGGTGAGGACCGGAGGACCATATCCCGGAACAAATATACGTTGCATTATGGAGACCGATGTTTCCAAAACGGAAAAAGGTGAATATATTGTAACTGTAACAAGAACATGGGATATTAAACTAAACGGGACACAACCGATCAGCGTATGGAAATATAGAGTCGCGGGCGATTCCGTCTCGCTGATGGAGGAACAGAATATGGATCATTTGATTTCTTTGATCAAGTAAATCTGATTTTGCCGCTAACTCATTTCGCCGATTTCGTCGGATGATAATGAAAAAGTGAAAAAGTGGTTGACAGAATGAGGGCTATTTGATATGATATAAAAGTCGCCGTTGGAGGGCAACGAAGGAATGAGTTGTGGTCCGGACAGCGACGGGAAAGATTGGTCCTTGAAAACAAAACAGTGTAGAAACCGGAGGTTGGAAGTC
>ENA-UOOK01007270-UOOK01007270.1-fermentation-metagenome-genome-assembly--contig:-NODE-7270-length-10168-cov-11.571344_pt1 | contig 10168 bp, 15 predicted proteins | sample MGYA00245777_ERZ724023 | MGnify/ENA primary metagenome ERZ724023 (study PRJEB28704, sample SAMN03018312) | fermentation metagenome | biome: anthropogenic terrestrial biome; feature: soil...
CCTCCCTAAAGATGATATAGAGCCTGAAATCTATAAGGTTGCTGCCTGTAGCGATATGCATTTTGGATCGAACCAACAGGCTCTCACACCCTTCCTAAGCTACATCCAAGAAGTTCTCGCCCAAAATATTCGTACTATGGTCATACCCGGCGACATTTGCGAAGGTCTAATGCCCCGCCAGGGCCATGAACAACTCCGATTCCTCCATTCCATCGACGAAATATACAATTACATATATAATATATTTAGCGAATTTGCCGACCAATTAGAAAACATCTATCTCGTCAGCGGCAACCACGATGAATCGCTTAATCGGCGCGCCCACGGATTCAACCTTTGCGCAAATTTGGCCCGCGATTTCGCCTCAATAAAATATGATGATGATCCGTCAAAAATAATAAATCCTGTCGTCCTGGACGGCGGAGTAAAAGCAATACTCTATCATGGTCGCGGGGGATGTGCCAAAAACCTAGTATCTCGCTCCCGCTCAAAATTAATCGATTACATGAACTATACTCCCACCTTCGATGCCCTCTTCCTTGGTCACTGTCATCGATTTTCATCTGATTACTGGTTGGGAAAATACGAGTTTAATTTGGGTTGCTTCCAATCAACTACACATTTCCTCGCTGATATGGGCAAAATTCCCCAGGTCCGGGGCGAAATCATCCAATACCAAATTGATAACAAAGGCACAATGCGATCAGTAATCGACATCCCATACTGCTACGATGACCAAATTAAAAGAAACGATTTCTGAACCAACACTTTTTTATACCAAGTAAACCTAGTATATTGTATGGAACAACTATTAGATAAAAGCTGTCCTATTCGTCTTATAAGTACCGCCATATCAGAAGGCATTTTAGATGATAGATGCAAACAAGAATCTTGTGCCCTTTGGAACTATATTCAAAATTGTTGTGGTTTAATTAGGTGATTAAATGAACTGCATACCTCCAGAAGATGATGACTTCGACTTTACCGAAGCTATATCCTTACTTGCCAGCGGAATCTCAATAAGTATTCAAGAGTTCTACTGCGACCAAGAAGCGGGTGGCCGGGCCGAACTAGCCCAAATTGTCAGGATGGCCGCCGACCTAATAGAAAATGAACACTCCACCGGCGAAAATCTAACAACAATAATATGCATATTGAGAGCTTGGAATCAGGCCAGAACAATAACAACTAGGTGATTGATATGGAAATAGACGTAGTGAAAAACGGTACGATGTTTGGCGTAAGTGATGAGTGGATAACAGATATAGTAAACAAGGTAATGAACTATGGCCAAGAACCAAAACCACATGATCTCGTGGATATACTAGCATTGATGTTAAAAGAATGCAATTCGACAGCAGACGTAGCTGCGGTATGTTTCCATTGTGGCGCATTATATTATAGACTTAAACTCGAAAAAGAAGTAATGTCAGAAGAAGATCATGAAAAATTTATGAGGGAAAATCAATTCGATATATGGTAAAAAAAATTTTTTATTATTTTGTTATCATAACATTAACTTTATAATTTCTCCATTGCTTCTTCGAGCACCCTCTTCATCAATTCGAAATCCTCTTTATGTCCACAATCTCTAAGCGCAGGACTCCTCTCATACGCCTTCTCAATCTCCTCCAAAATGTCACATACCTGAGTATGCATCCTGTCCAATGCCTCACCTAAATCCTCATAGCAGTCAATATCCACCGCAAACCCCGGCACCCCAACATAATTAGTTACTGTCACCTAGGCCATCTCCTCATATACACCCTTTAAAATCCCATTAAATTCTACCATCTTTTCCTCTATCTCGGGCCGCTCCATCACGACCACTCTCGGGTTCCTATCAACATTCCTGGGAGTATACACCTTAGTATCATTATTCCAATACCCCCCGATATCCAAATATGTTATCCACACCTCATCAATATTCAGCCCTGTTACAAACTCATATGCCTGCACATAAGCTGCCATCTGAAGAGCATAACTATCATACTCATCGCCGGTTTTAAGGTCGATTAGCCGTCGCTTCCCATCACAAAAGGTAGCTATCCCATCAAGCCGCCCCGCATACGCACACATAACACCATCCAATTCACCTTCCCACCAAACTGCTGCTTCAATCGCCTCCCACCCCACCACCACCTTCTCAAGCTCCAACTGTTGCCACATCATAACCACATCATCAAGCTTTTGACTGACCTCCTCCGGGTCGGTCCAATAAGGATTTTCGCCCGGAATGTCCAAGCTCACCCCCAGATACTTCTTCGCGATTCCATTAAGCACCACATAATGACCCAATGTGCCGATTTTGGCAGCATCTCCCGCCTTAATTGGCGCATCATTCCAGTGGCAAATTGTACTCACTGAGTACATCTTGCGAGCTGGCCTATCCGACCAACAATAAAACCGGCCCTTCTTATCCTTCCTAACCAACAATTCCGCCATACCAACCACTAGGTGATAACCTGATATAAACTTGGCGGCCCGAAACCCTTATAAAAGATAAACGCCCCAGTACTTAATATGCCTAAAGAAGTGTTTATAATATCGTCGCCCGATGATATGAAGAATTTTGGCGCGAACAATCTTCATAGGTTGCTCTTGCGCCCGAAATTGATATTTACGGGTGTCCAATTTAAGAATACCCCCTACCAATACATAATCGAGTCGCCCAGCGGTTCATCTTTATGTAAGGCGGGCGACTGGGCCATAATATTCCCCGATGGCAACCTCTACAAAGTATCAAAATTCCTCTTTAACAAGATGTTTGATACCAATATGGGGTTGGAAGGAATCGGGCGGCCCTGCATATTCAAAGACTGCAACGGAATATATGGAAAAGTACGTGGAGAAGTGCGTTGCTCCAAATGCAACGACTTATATCCAACACCAATGATGAAAAGAAACAAATATATTTGAGGAGATAAAATGCCACCCGACATTCTATACATGAGCATAAAAAAGTCGCTAAACCGGCGCAGAATTGCCCGCCTCTACCCCGCGAACAACAACCCAAACATCGAGTTCGTTATTAGGAAGGGCGCGCCGTATTCCTGGCAACTACTGGAAAATGGCCGCCAACTAAGAAATGGGATCGCGACCTCAGTTGATGAGCTGTTGAGCAAGTATCGCGAAATTGAAGCAGAGTATCGAAACCTATAAATACAATAAAGTCCTAATAGATGTTTGTAGTTGGGTGAGTAAATCACCACGACGATTTACACGATCTCCCTTCATGACCCAACTACTTCCCTCCTCTATTTTTTGAAAATCTTAACCAAAAATGCTTCTAACAAGAATCCGGCCCAGATTGCAGCAACACAACAACACAATATTAAAAAAATAATAGAAATAATATAAAGTGCTTCACCCAACATATCGCGCCGCCTCCACCGTGCCCAGCACCTTATAAATCAATTCGGCTGACTCATCCTCATCATCCAAACTATATTTTATTGCCCACTTCTTCGCGCAATAAAACGTGCCTACCTCGCGCCCGTAAACCCTGATGGTCGCATACAGATCGCCCACCCTCGGATTATCCTCAACAACCGCGCAATATGCTCCAATCACAGTCCCAATATCATCAGCCATATCAAGAATATCAACCGATCTGCACTCATAATCTACAAACACTCCATCCGGCCCGATATCAACATCTGGATAATATATGCCGGGCGCATTAATCTCCAAGTTGTCTTTCATGATCTGCTCCACTGTAAAGTACTCTAACCCATACCCACCGCCACACACAAAATTCGTACTCAGTATGGCAGCAATCATGATCATCTTAACCATAAGTTTCCCTATCATATCATTCACCTATTTTTCTGTCTAAAAAAATCGTCCAATTCTTCTTTAGTTAATTCGCGAAATCCTTCAGGCACATCACCTAAGCAAACTGCGATCCATTCTTTTGGAATAGCATGCTCCTCATCAATGGGCTTTATACGTCTCATTGGTCGTGGTAAATCATCAAACATTCTATACCTCTCGATCTTGATCTCTCCACTCATATCCGAGTGGGCAGTCATCTCCCAATACCAACGCTAAATAGTCTAGTGCGCCCATTATTCGGTCTGGGGGCATTACACCATTCAACATCATAAGATCTGCTGTCTCATAAAGATCCACATAGATCTTCTGGGTTTGCTCAACACCTAACATAAGATATACTACAACCTGTCAGCATTTAAATATGGCGGTCAATCGACTAGCCATTCTTAAATACTAGAACACCTTATAAGATCACCATGAAAATCCTAGACTGTACCTACACTCATAACTGGGAAGGCGAACCAATAATTCATCTCTACGGAGTGGGTGGTAAACACGTAACAAGATCGGGTCATCGACCATATTTTTATTGTGAGTTCACCGACAACATTAACAATGATGTGGCGGTCCGATTACTCTATTCTAGAGGTATCCACGATTTTGAGAGGGTAGAACGCTTTCGGCCCATCGGCTACCAATCAAAACCCACCACAATGTACCAAATATTCACCACATCGCCCCGCGATGTCCGCCAACTTCGCGAAGAAGTAAGCCGCATTCCCAACATCTTCAAGATCTACGAGGCGGACATACCCTACAAAAATCAGTGGTTAATAGACAATGGGTTAGGTGGGTTTGCAGATATTGATTGTGGGGGGGATGCCCCTATAAGCTACTGTAGCTTCGATATAGAGTGTTTGGTCCCGCCCGAGGGTACTATGCCAACCTCAGACAAAGATCCCGTAATCTTGATCTCAATGGCCTTCTCGCCCAAGTTTGAGGGCAGTGATAGGGTGGTACTCTCCACCAAACCAACCAACTACCAAGGATGCCCCGTAATACTCTGCAAAGACGAACACCATCTAATAACCACATTTCTATCATTATTTAATATGTATAACCCCGACATCATAGCAGGTTACAATACCAACCAGTTCGATTTTCCCTATCTTCAGGGCCGGTGCAAAGTGCTGGGCATCTCCCCGAAATGCACGCGCGACAATCGCGAATGGTACATAAGAAACCGATTTGATGGGGGGATCGATGTTACTATTACGGGCCGGGTGGTGGTCGATCTTTTACCCATCATCCGGGCCAACTATAGTTTGAACCGTTATAACCTCGCTACGGCTGCATCTCTGGTCAATTATGAGAAGCTTGATGTTAGCCCCAAGGAAATGAGAAATGCTTACCTTGGCGACTACAGCGAATCCTGGGACAAAGTGATAGCGTATTCCGACAGAGACGCCGAGTTAGTCATGAAATTGTTACTGGATCTAAAACTGATTGACAAATATATAGCGATATCTACGGTGAGCGGAACTTTACTTCAAGATGTAGTTAATTTGGGCCAGACCAAACTTATTGACAACTTAATTATTCGCGAGTTTAAAAAACACGGTCGCATTATGAATATGCGGCCCAAAATAGAAGACGAGGATGAAGATGATGATGGGGTTGGGTATACCGGGGCAACTGTAATAGACCCTGAAACAGGCCTCCATGAACAAATTGTAATATTAGACTACCAAAGTCTTTATCCATCTATTATGAGGGCGCACAATATTTGCCCCACTATGATAATTAAAGATGAAAAATGTGATCAATATGTAGAAACTGTTAACGGTGTTAAATTTGCAAATAAAGAACCTGGTATAGTCCCTAAAATATTAGAAAATTTATTCAATGAAAGAGTTAAATATAAAAAACTCATGAAGGAGTCTACTAATCAAGCTGATAAAGATCGCTATGATAATATGCAGTACTCATATAAGATACTTCTCAATTCCACGTATGGCTTTTTCGGATATCAACGATCTCGACTATATGATGTAGATGTGGCACAAAGTGTAACTGCTGTGGGGCGAGATACTTTACTAAAAACCAAAACAGTAATAGAAAACAATAAGAAGTATGACTTGAAAGTGATAGCGGGAGATACGGACAGCGTATTTATAAAAATAAATAAATTAAATTGTGATTATAATATTGCGTCCAAGATCGCAACAGAAATCCATGATGAGATGGCTACTATATTGCCACCACCTATGAATCTTGATTTTGAGGCATATTCGGACCGGGGAGTATTCCTAAAGAAAAAGCGGTATGCTATGAGGTTGGTTGGGCCAGACGGCAAATTCAAACTTAAGATGCGGGGGATAGAAACTCGCCGTCGCGATTTCACCGCCTACACAGTCGAAACTCTAGAACAAATAATAAACATCCTGCTTTCAACGGGTGATAAAAAACAGGCGGCCACCTATGCCAACCTACAAGTCGCGCGGATCAAAGGCCTCGCCTCCATCAATGATGATCCAGAGCTGGTTAAAAAGTTGTTGTTGACCAAGAAATTCTCCCGACCAATAGACGGCTACAAGGCAATGATGCCCCACATAGAAGCCATTAAACGCGCCATAAATCGCGGGGAGGCTGCTCCTTCGATAGGCGACCGGATCGCATACTACGTGATTGAGGGCCGGTCCAAAAAGATCTCAGATCTAACGGAGCTGGAAACATATGCCCACGATAAAGGCCTTAACATCAATAAGAAATATTATCTTGAGAAGCAATTGATCCCGCCCATAAACCGCATATTTGAGGCCATAAACTACAACTGGATCAAAGAAGAATCGATTTCCAAGCAAAAAACATTATTTGATATTTGACCGATATCTTTTTATACTCAGATTACATATAGACTCTCTATGTTGAGAGCGTATAAATTCAGAATTTATCCGACCGAAGAACAGCAAATATTTCTGTCTCGCTGTTTTGGTGCTAGTCGATATGTCTGGAATTGGGCGCTCAAAAACATCAAGGATAACTACAACCATGTTGAAATTATGAGATGTGGCTGGGGCGGAAACATAGATACAATGAATTATGAAGATGCCTTGACCATGAAATTTCATGGTTGCAAAGATACGTCAAAAGACGGACATTATTTTGTATTAGATACAATGAAATGTAGTTTGCTTTTAACATCATCATACAAAAGAAAAGCAAATAGTTTGCCAACTACCTTGCAAAACGAACCTGGACTTTCTGATATTAGTCCTTGGTTAAATGACGTACCAAATAAAATACTTCGGTATAGTTTAAGAAATCTAGGAACTGCCTTCAGAAATTTCTTTAAGGCAAACAAAAATGGTAATCATAGTGGTTATCCAACAAATAAAAAATTGCGAGATAATCAATCCATACAGTTTCAAGGCGAAGACGTGAACCTTGATAGTAGAACTGGATTGTTGTCCGTAACAAAAATCAAGAACATTGAAATTAGGTTACATAGAAATTTTACTGGAAAGATAAAAACAACTACCATATCGAAAACCAAGAGTGGTAAATATTATGTGTCTTTCCAAGTAGATGATGAAATGGAATTACCATTAACGAAGCCAATTTCAATGGATAAAATAATTGGTATTGATGTTGGGTTGAATTCCTACGTTGCTACATCAAACGGCGAAAAGATCGATGGACTAAAACCATTGCAAGAATCAGAAAAAAGATTGATTGTTGTCCAGAAAAGGTTTAGTCGAAAGCAAAAGGGTTCCAAGAATAGTGAAAAAGCCAGAATTCGATTAGCAAGAATTCATGAAAAAATAGCTAATCAAAGGTCTGACTTTCAGCATAAGTTATCACATCAATTAATCAATGATAATGACGTCATAGTTCTAGAATCCTTAAACATCACCGGAATGCTTAAAAATCATTGCTTGGCTAAATCCATATCTGATGCCGGGTGGTCCGAGTTCATGAGACAGCTTAAGTATAAAGCTGAATGGGCTGGGAAGACCATAGTAGAAATTGGTCAATGGGAGCCATCATCAAAGACTTGTCATAGTTGTGGACATAAGTTAGATGAACTTTCGCTGGATGTTCGCGAGTGGACATGTCCACAATGCAAAACAATACACGATAGGGATATTAATGCTGCCAAAAATATAAAGGCTTTTGGTATGCAGAACTTGTGCAAACAATCATTATCATAATATAAATGCGTCAGGGGCGGGCAGCTCCGTAGGGCCTGTGGACTCGTGAACAAAAGTTCGGGGAATGAAGCAGGAAACATCAAATCTAATGGTAAATTGCAGCGAATTGCAAAGGGTGATACTCTTGCAATTTACATAAAGATTGAATGTAGATTGCCACTCGAGATGATAAAAATGCCCCGGTGCTTGAAGAATGGCTTGCAATTTACATAAAGATTGAATGTAGATTGCCACTATGTGGTGGAGTAGTAATGAATACACGCTTTAAGACGCCTGAACTAGCCTATCGATACATGATGGGAATGGTATCACAATCTGGTGATCGAGTGATTGATGAGAATGGGTATGCCACAAAAGAGATGCGAAATATCCAGATCACAATAACTGATCCATGCAACCCCCAAAATTGGCCCATCCCCAATACCGGCTGGAAACTCCCCGCCCTCGATGAATATGTAGTAAGAGAAATACTTTCACCAGATACATCTATGCCCGATGGATTTAGGTACACATACGGAGAAAGATTGTTTAACTATCCATATTGTAGCTGGGAAAGTAGTCAAATTGCATACATAATTAAGAAATTAAACGCCGAACCTACTTCCCGACGAGCATTTGCTATCACATATGATCCAGATTTAGATATGTATGAAGATAGCATACCATGCCTACAGCTAGTAGATTTTCTCATTCGTGATGGGAAGCTCCACCTGACCGCTGTATTTCGGTCGTGGGATGTTAAGCGGGCCGCCCCACAAAACCTGTATGGACTGAGCAAGTTAATGGAGTATGTGGCAGAGCACGTTGGGGTTCCAATGGGCGATCTAACTGTATTCGCAGTATCCGCCCACATATATGAGGAGTGAAAATGTTACACTTTGTTATTAATTCGACGGAAGATGTTGAAAAAAAAGATATAGATTATGAAGAAGAGTGTGAGCAGGTTTTAAAAACTCAAACAGAATCCGTAACTTATACGGAGTTTGAGAAGCAAGTTGCCGCATTATTCGATAAATGTTTTACAACTTTGGTGGAAAAAGATGTTGAATATGCGGGGCATGGTGATGCGTTCGAGGCGTTCCGAGAAGCGGCCCGAGTCGAGGGTGTAATACCCGAAGAGATCGCCCGGCGATACCGCCTAAAACATGATATGTCGCTGAAAAAGCTTCTAAATGATATTCAGGATGGGCATGATGAAGCCCTGACCGAAGAGTTTATAAAAGAAAAATGCGGGGATATTATATGCTACACCGCCCTGATTTATGGGATGTTGCTGGAGAGGATAAAAAAATGACACTAATTGAGCACGCTGAACACGAGCTAGATGGAAAACTGAATGGTGAAGACGGGCCGGATAAATGGATTGCTAAAAATGTCATAGAACTGATAAAGGTTTTTAGTAAACAGGGACATTCTGGTACATCTGCGCCCTATTGCATCCAATTATTCGCTCATCTAGCATCTTATAAACCGTTGGGACCACTAACGGGAGAAGACGATGAATGGCATATGATAGATGATAATATGTGGCAAAATAAGCGATGTAGCCATGTATTCAAGGATCGTGACCACGCTTATGATATCCAAGGTAAAGTATTTCGAGATCCTGATGGCACAACTTGGACCAATATAGATAGCCGAGTCACTATTACCTTCCCATATGACCCAGTGTATATAATAGTAGATCGTGATGAAAATGGAAATGTTATTGGGGTGGACAATGAAGTCTAGATATATAAAAGATCTACGAGAATTTGGGCGGGCCATAAAACATGTATCAAAAAATATACTTTTTTATTCTAAACAGAATAAAAATTATATTTATACTATGTTGGAAATAGGCGACCACGTTCTAACGTTCTATACTAAAACTGAGGAACAGGCGTGGGAAGAGCCGGTCCAGTGGCTGATTAATAATGGGTATTTGGAGCGAGATGTATGGCAGTAATAACTAAAAACCTGGGCGATATGGTGTTTGCCATGCATAGGGCGGATACACAAACTCAGATGTGTGGGGTAGAGCTTACGCTAAACTCCATCCATGAGTTTTTGTCAGCGGGCCAACTTTCATTCTCCAACGATGATAGAAAACTCTCAGACATTCGCCAATTGATATTTCCCGAGCGAACCCTAGTAAGGGCCGGGTGGATCTGGCTTGACCCAGGAGCCTACCTAGT
>ENA-UOOK01007271-UOOK01007271.1-fermentation-metagenome-genome-assembly--contig:-NODE-7271-length-10165-cov-2.503165_pt1 | contig 10165 bp, 12 predicted proteins | sample MGYA00245777_ERZ724023 | MGnify/ENA primary metagenome ERZ724023 (study PRJEB28704, sample SAMN03018312) | fermentation metagenome | biome: anthropogenic terrestrial biome; feature: soil; material...
TAGCGATCAAGGCTCTGGATAGAAGAGAAGGCTCTTATGAAGGCAAGTGGAGATTCTTGCTGCATAGAAATATGAGGCATGAGGCTGCACAGCCATATAAAAGCTGTATCGAAGTTGAGAACGGAAGGATTCGGCAGCAGCAAGAGCTGCTGGATGAAGGATATGTCGGATCTCTGCTGATCAGAGATAACTGTACTAAGGATGAATTCAAAATCCGTTATGGTATGCCCCTATGATAATGCATCTTCATTATATGTTATAATGGGGTAAAAACTATAATCCGGAGGTTGATATTTTGGAAAAGATTGTTCTAGGAAATACAGGCATTGAGGTAACAAAGCTATGCTATGGTGCTTTACCCATAGGTCCCTTGCAGAAGAATCTCCCTGTTGAAGAAAGCAGCGAAGTGATAGCTTATGCATTGGATAAGGGGATCAAGTTTATTGACACGGCTCAGGCTTATGGTACCTATCCTCATATAAAAGGTGCTTTGAAGAAGATAAAATTCAGACCCGTTATTGCCACGAAATCTGCGGCAGCTACTTATGAGGACATGGAGAAGGCCGTATTGGAAGCATTGAAGGGGATGGAAATAGATTATATAGAGATTTTTCATCTTCATGCTCCAAAAGCAAGAGTTCAAGCAGATGTATTTGAGCAGCGGAAAGGAGCTCTGCAAGCCTTATTGGATTACAAGAAGAAAGGCATGATAAAAGCTGTAGGCATATCGACACATAGTGTAAAAGTAGTTGAAGCAGCAGCCTCAAGAGAGGATATTGATGTGGTATTTCCTTTGATAAATAAAATTGGCCGGGGAATATTGGAAGGAACCCGTGATGAGATGGAAAAGGCAATAGCCCTTTGCGATAAAAACGGTAAGGGGATATACCTTATGAAGGTCCTGGGCGGCGGTACTATGATAGAAGATTATGAGAGCAGCATGGAATATGCTATGGATTTTGGTGAAAATTATTCCATTGCTATTGGGATGATCAGCAAAGAAGAGGTATTATATAACATAAGATATTTTAACGGGGAAAGGAATTTAGAAGGCATTGCAAGCATGAGAAGCAAAAAAATAGTAAGGACATCTCCAAACCTGTGCGTGGGCTGCGGTATATGCATTGACACTTGCCACAGCGAAGCCATAAGCTTTAACAGCACAGGAAAGGCATATATCGACCCGTCGAAATGTATACAGTGTGGTTATTGTGTAGCGGCTTGCCCGCTGTTTTCCATCCGTGTAGTATAACGCCAGTCAGCCTTGGTGAAATTAGCCTCTTTTCAAACGAACGTATGTTTGGTATAATAAAAGAAAAATGAAGGTGATAGCATGATTGAACATGTGTTGAAGGCATCACTGGAGAGAGGCAGTATTATTACTATAATTTATAACGGTAAGTCAGAAATGAGTGAACGGAATATAAAGGTACTGGAAATGCAGGAGGATAAAATTAAGGCATATTGCTATCTGCGTAAGCAGGTGCGGAATTTCAAGCTGGAAAATATATTGTCCGCTTCTTATTACAATCCGAGAAAAAAAGCAGTTTAGGAGCAGTCGTGTACTGCTCCCTCTTTGTATCTATTAATGATTCGCAAGAGGAAGCCCAATGCTGAAGGTTGTACTTTCATTTATCACACTTTTTACAAGGATTTTTCCTCTATGTTGTTCTATATATGACGCATTAAATATTTTACAGTAGTAAGTTTATATTAACTGATAAAACCTGCCGAATATTTTATCCGGACATCCCTCCGGTATTCCTGCTCCTGTGTCGGCCACAGACAAAAAAGTATTGTTATTATGCTTTTTCAATTCAAAGGATACTCTTCCATTGTCAAAAGTACATTTTCTTTATTGAGTTTCTGGTTTCATAGAGAATATGTTTTCAAAAATTAACACTGAATGAAATCTCGTCCAACATATGAGCTGTAATATACTAACCGAATTATGTTATGATGGATTCAAGAATTGAAGGAGGTTTGAATATGGATCTGCGAAATAAAATGAAGCTTGCAAATTTGCCCACTAGGATCGAAAGGCTTGAAAAACTAAGCAAGGAGTTAGGCAAAAATATTTATATCAAGAGGGATGACCAGACGGGAACGGAAGTGTCCGGCAATAAGGTAAGAAAGCTGGAGTTTGCAGTAAAAGAAGCTTTGGATAATAATTGTGATTACCTGATCACCTGCGGAGGCATCCAGTCTAATCATGCCAGGGCAACAGCTGCGGTGGCTGCTAAGCTTGGCATGGGCTCTTATCTGGTGCTTAGAGGCAAGGCAGATAATGAACCGGAAGGCAATCTCTTTTTGGATAAAATATTAGGCGCAAAGATCAAATTTATAACAGCAGAGGAATATAGGGATCATAGAACTGAAATAATGGAGAGCATCAAAGCTCAGCTTTTCATGGAAGGCCATGAAGCTTATATACTGCCGGAAGGAGCATCCAACGGCGTTGGTTCCTTAGGCTATTATAATGCCCTGTTGGAAATATTGGACCAAGAAAAAGATATAGGTGTAAAGTTTGATGCCATTGTTTCTACTGTAGGCTCCGGCGGCACTTACGCAGGATTATATTATGGAAATAAAGTAACAAACAATGACGCTGTTGTATATGGTATCAATATAGCCGGAGACAGAGAATATTTTCAGAATATAATAGAGTTTTTACTCCATGAAACTATCAAATATACAAAACAAGGTATAGTTATTGATAAAGATGATATTAATATAATAGATGGATATTCGGGCCTTGGATATGCATTAAGCCGGCCTGAAGAAATAAAGTTTATCCAGCAGCTTGCCAGTGTCGAAGGCGTTATTTTGGACCCGGTTTATACAGGCAAGGCTATGTATGGTCTGGTTCAGGAGATAAAAAAAGGCAGATTTGATAAGCATAACAATATATTGTTCATCCATACCGGCGGCCTATTTGGATGGAACAGCATACAAAGGGAAATGATCGAGGGATGAGGTGCTCATCATGATACATACTGTAGATATGCTTTGGAGTTTGCAGGAGAGGGTGTTATGCTGAAAAATCTTTTTCACGTTATATATAGAATGGATAGCAATTTTATTTATGCTCAAGTATAAGGGAAAAACGGATACTCAGTTGCCGAAAAGTATCAAGTTCAACAAGAGCTGCTTCTTCTTTGAAACTTGATACTTTTTGCTTTTCTTATTCCTGATATCAAGATCTATACCCACTACCTGCAGAGGTTGGGAAGATATTCGCCTCATTATATTTCCCGGGAAATATCTGAGGTGCTTAAGCTTCCTCACAAAATAATAATTTTTGTCAAACATATTGACGTTTATCTATATATAGGAATATAATACATAGAGAGATATCTATGTGATGATAGCAAAACAGAAATAAGTGGGGGAATGAGGTCATGAGTTTATGAGGATAGCAGTAATTGCGGACATACACAGTAACATAATTTCTCTGGACAGGGTGCTTTCGGATATTGATGGGAAAAAGACAGACTTGATCGTATGTCTGGGGGATTTAGTTGGCTATGCCGCTCACCCGGATGAAGTTATAGATACTATCAGGGAAAAGAAGATATTGACCGTCAAGGGCAATTATGATGAAGCAGTCGGCGAAGAATTGATGGTTTGCGGTTGTGATTATACAAATCCTAAGGATATGGAAAATGCAGCGATATCTCTGAATTGGACTATAGAGAATACAAGAGAAGACAATAAAGAGTTTCTGAGGAGCCTTCCTAAAGAGATCAAGATGGCTTTTGAAGGCAGGACGATTTTATTTGTGCATGGAAGCCCAAGAAAGATCAATGAATATTTGAAAGAAAGTTCCAGGGAAGCGGAAGAAGTGATGGCTGACTGCGAAGCCGATATACTTATTTGCGGACATACGCATAAGCCTTATTACAAAATGTATGGCAGCAAGATGCTGATAAACGCCGGCAGTGCAGGCAAGCCCAAAACGGGCAGCTCTAAGGCCAATTATGCGGTCATCGATTTATATGGCGGCGGAGCAAAAGTTGAAATACATGAAGTGGACTACGATTGTGAAAGCACTGCAAGGGCCATAGAAGAAAATGGCTTGCCTCAAGAATTTGCCGAGATCATCAGAACGGGAAAAGCATGGGAGGATATTAATGAATAAATCAAATTGCGGAGGCTGCTGCTGCGGCTCAGGCTGCTGCGGCGGGGAAGACATGAGTCAAATAAACAAAAGGCGTGTTGTTATAGATTTCTTATACTTGGATTTGAGCGTATGTGAATGGTGCCAAGGTACTGATAAAAACCTTGAAGAAGCTTTGGCGGGCATATCTAATGTACTGGAATTAGCCGATATTGAGGTGATATTGAACAAAATCAATGTGACCAGCGAAGAACTGGCCATAAAGCACAAGTTTATCAGCTCACCTACCATTCGGGTGGATGGCAGGGATATTCAAATGGAAGTCAGAGAGAGCAGATGCGAATCATGCGGTGAGTTGTGCGGAGATGATATAGAGTGCCGCGTCTGGGTATATAAGGGTGAAGAATATGCAGTACCACCAAAGGCTTTTATAACAGAAGGACTCTTAAAAGGTATATTTGGACATGAGGATACAGCTTATGAGGATAAGGAATATACATTGCCGGAGAATTTAAAGAAATTCTATAATTCTATGAATGAAAAAAACAAAAGTGTTGTTAGAAATAGATGAGCTACAGATGGGGGTTAGTAATTTGGAGAGTAACTATAAAGAATATGCATTGTTTATGAAAGCATTAGGGGATGAGACCAGATTAAAAATATTTCATATGCTTTCCGGTGGGGAGCTTTGCGCCTGCAAAATACTTGAGGAGTTTCATATAACACAGCCTACTCTTTCCTATCATATGAAAACGCTTTGTGAGAGTGGGTTGGTAAATGGCAGGCGCGATGGAATTTGGACAAAATATTCAATCAATGAAAAGGCTTTAGAAGCATTAAAAATGCTGTTCAATGATATAGACGTAAAAACTGCTGGCTATTTTGACTGCAGTACAGAATGTTGAGGAGATGATGATTTGATTGTATTTAAGTGGCTAAATAGCCAACTGCTGAAAATGGAGTGGCTTTATAATCTAGTGACTTTTCTTGTAGAAAATATCTTCAGATTGGATGTAAATAACAGAGTAGGTGGAAGCGTTCACTTCTTCATATATGACGTCATAAAAATATTTATATTATTATCAGTATTGATCTTTGTGATTTCATATATTCAAAGTTTTTTCCCACCGGAAAGAACCAGAAAAATATTAGGCAGATTTAACGGAGTTTCTGCCAATATATTGGGAGCTTTACTTGGCACTGTCACACCCTTTTGCTCCTGTTCATCTATACCCTTGTTTATAGGATTTACAAGTGCAGGGCTGCCAATTGGTGTTACCTTCTCATTTTTAATATCTTCACCCTTGGTAGATTTGGCCTCTGTTATTTTGCTTGCCAGCATATTTAACTGGAAGATAGCTATAGCATATGTTCTTGTAGGCATTGTGCTTGCTGTTGTTGGAGGAACTATCATCAGTAAATTAAAGCTTGAAGAATATGTAGAGCCCTTTGTTTTTGGCAACAAGGTCCTTGAAGCGGAACAAGAAGATATGACTGTTAGAGATAGAATAGATTTTGCAAAAGATCAGGTTTTAGATATAATAAAAAAAGTGTGGCTTTACGTTCTGATAGGAGTTGGAATAGGCGCTGCCATACACAATTGGATACCACAAGACGTTATTTCAGCGATACTTGGAAAGGATAAGTGGTACTCAGTCTTATTAGCAACTTTTGTTGGTATACCTATGTATGCTGATATATTTGGAACATTGCCTATTGCTGAAGCTTTGGTTTTAAAGGGCGTAGGATTGGGAACAGCTCTTTCCTTTATGATGGGAGTAACAGCACTTTCCTTGCCATCCATGATTATGCTGAATAAAGTTGTTAAGATAAAGCTTTTAGCTATATTTGTGGGTATTGTTACCTTGGGCATCATTATTATTGGCTGCACTTTTAATACTTTTGGTTATTTATTAATGTGAGCCATTGGGGACGGTTCTCGTTGGCTCATTACGCAAATTTAATATATTTTAAGGAGAGATGATAATGGTAATTAAAATTTTAGGTTCAGGATGTTGTAACTGTGCTGCTTTGAAGGAAAATACCGAAGCAGCTATAAAAGAGGCGGGTATTGAAGCAGAAATAATTAAGGTTACAGATTTTAAGGACATCATGAAATATGGAATAATGTCAACTCCAGCCCTTGTCGTTGATGAAAAGGTTGTATCCTATGGAAAGGTTCCCAAGCCAAAGGAAATTGTAAAAATTCTCGAAACTTTGAAGTAGAATTAAAGCTTATTTTACAGTGATTGATACAGCAAAAGAGGGATGAAAATGAAAGAAAAAACAAATTTATACCTATTAACGGGATTTTTGGGAGCTGGAAAAACCACCCTTCTCACCAACATATTAAATGACCTATCAGGACAAAGGGTCGGAGTTATTATGAACGAATTTGGAAAGATAGGCATTGATGGAAATATAATTAGAAAGGATGGAATGGGACTTGTAGAGATTAACAGGGGATCAATCTTCTGTTCTTGTTTAAAAATTTCATTTGTTCAAGCTATGGTAGAGATGGTGGATCATGAACTTAAATATTTATTTGTTGAAAGTTCCGGACTTGCTGATCCATCTAATATAGGTGAAATAATGAAAGCTGTAAAAGAGCTTAAGGGAGATGCTTATGAGTATAAAGGAGCAATCTGCCTTGTTGATGCTGTACACTTTCTAGAGCAAATAAATGATTTGGAAACAGTGGAAAGACAACTCAAGCATTGCCATCTTGCAGTAATAAGCAAAGTAGACTTAGTTGATGAAAATACATTAAATACAATTAAAAATAAAATACGGGAGATCAATGGTATAGTAGAAATTCAAACATCAATATTAGGAAAGCTTAATTATGATTTTATAAATGAAGATTTAATGAAAAATCAATGGGCAGAAACAGAGGATTCTACCAATACTCCTGAAAACAAACCAAAAGCATTAAGCTTGACATTCCAAGGAAAAATTAAAAAAGAAGACCTGACAAGATTCATTGATAAGGTTTCTGAGAATGCATACAGAATTAAGGGATTCTTCCAACTTGAAGATGGATGGAATCAAGTTGATGTTGTAAATAGAAGAATAGACTACAAGCTTTCAGATACATCTGAAACAGAATCACAGCTTGTATTTATATCAAAAATAGGGCCAGCTATTATTAAAAATATATTTGATGCATGGAATGAAGTTATTGGTCAGGAAATGAAACTAAGGAATTAGTACAATTTAGCATCTCCATTGAATTGCATAAATTATATTGATAAACTGTATCAACAATTTTAAATAAATAGGAAATGGAGGATATAAAAGTGGAAATTAAAATATTAGGTACTGGATGCGACAAATGCAAAAAACTTGAAGCAAATGCAAAGGAAGCTATTCGTGAGCTTGGCATTGAGGCAAGTATAGAAAAGATTGAAGATCTAGTGCAGATAATGAAATATGGAGTCATGAGCACACCAGGTCTTGTGATCAATGATAAGGTTAAATCAGTAGGTAAGGTTTTAAAAGTTGATGAAATAAAGAAGTTAATAAATGCAGCAAAATAGGGTAATAACTCATAAAGGCATATTCTTTAAACTTTTAGTTTTTGCGTATGCCTTTATTTTTTCATTCCATAGCTGCTTTATCAAAAATATCAATACACTTAGTGCAAAAAGTATCAGTAACCCCATCACAAAGGTTTTTACTGTGCCTGTGAGCATGCCTCCTACATAGGAGTATACTATTGTTGCAGGTAATTGCCCAAGCCCTGTAGCCCAAAAGAATGACCAGAAGCTCATTGATGTGAGACCGGCTGCATAGCTGACTATATCAAAGGATACAAAGGGTAGAAGTCTTGCTATAAGTATTGCATATTTACCATACTTTTTAAAGAAGACATCAATGCTGTCTAAAGCAAATTTGCGTGTAAGTTTTTCTACAACACTACGACCGTAGTATTTTGCTATGAAAAAACAAAGAGCAGCTCCTGCCATGGTGCTTGACCAAGATAAAACAGCTCCTCTGATCCATCCGAACAGGCCTGCATTAGCAAAGGTTATTATGAAGGCAGGCAGTGGGACGATCAGCGATTGAAAAACCATTAGCAGGAAAGAAACTATAGGCGCCCATATGTCAAATGACAATATGTAATTTCTTGCTACGTCCACATTCAGCATCCTAAGCATGGTCCAAGCTTGATTTATTCCAATCTTTACAGGTTGAACAAAAAAATATATAGCTGCGCAAATAAGGATAATTCCGATTTTTATATATAGACCTTTTTTATTTTCCTTCAAAATATCTCCCACAATCTATTTCAACAAAAATTATAGCATAGCATAATTATAGCATAGCATAATTATTGCAGTATAGATAATATCTATACTATACGAGTCAATCATAAGAATTACCTATAGCAGCCAACATTTACAGGCAATATATAAATATTGTATTATATACAAAGATAATACAATATTTATTGGAGGAATAAATGTGGTTAAAAAATTAAAGATAATTTTTACTATAACATTAGCTTTTTCAATTATGTTAATACTATCAGCCTGCCAAGGTTCTAAAAGCGGAGCTTCAGATCCTTCCATGATGAATTGGGATGAGATAGTATCGGAAGCAAAGGGTTCAACGGTTAATTTCTATATGTGGGGTGGAGATACCCGGATAAATAAATGGGTTGATGATTTTGCAGCAGAGCGACTAAAAGAGCATTATGGTATTAAGCTTAATAGAGTGCCCATGAATGCAGAGGATTTTATGAATAAGCTTACTAATGAAAAGGCTGCAGGAAAAGAGAAAGGCAGCATAGATTTATTGTGGATAAACGGGGAGAATTTTTATGCAGCTAAGGAAAACTCCATGCTTTATGGACCTTTTGTGGATAAGCTGCCTAATTATGAGAGGTATTTAAAAACATCTTCTGAAGAAAACACCTTAGATTTTGGATATCCCACTGAAGGCTATGAAGTTCCTTATGGACGTGCCCAATTTGTTTTTGTATATGATGAAGACAAGATACAAAGTCCTCCAAAGACTTTTTCTGAGTTAACAGAGTTTATAAAGAATAATCCAGGCAAATTTACATATCCGGCACCCCCTGATTTTACAGGCAGTGCTTTTGTGAGAAATGTTATCTATCATACAACAGGCGGTTATGGGCAATATCTTACAAAGGAGCTTGAACAGGATAAGCTAAATAAAATGCTTCAGCCTGCTTGGAATTATTTTAATGAAATAAAACCATATCTTTGGAGAGAAGGTAAAACTTATCCTGCAACGGTAGGACAGTTAGAAAATATGTTTGCTGATGGAGAACTTTTGATGACCATGACATATATGCCTCTAAAGCCGGCCGGTGATGTGATTAAGGGAACCTTTCCCAAGAATACTCGGACTTTTGTTATCGAAGAAGGCACAATATATAATACTCACTTTTTAGCTATACCACAAAATGCGGCAAACAAATGTGGAGCAATGGTTGCAGCAAATCTATTAATTGGTTTTGAAGCTCAGCTTTCAAAGCTCGATCCGGCTAATTGGGGCGATTTACCTGTGTTTGATGTACAAAAGTTAAATAATGAGGAGAAAAAGGCTCTTTCAGATCTGCAGCTTGGAGAAGCTACATTGCCGCAGGATATTATGGCAGAATCCAGAGTACCGGAGATACCTGCTAATTTGATACCTATAATTGAAGAGGAATGGATAGAGAATGTTGCAAAATAATAGAGCTTTACCTTATCTATTACTTTTACCGTTTCTAGTGTTTTTTGCTGTACCTCTTATATTTTCCCTTTGTAGCATGTTAAAGCAATCCTTTGGTATTATGCCTGGAATTGGACTTGATGAGTTAACACTAAATTATTATGTTGATGTGTTAGATAGCGGAACATTTTATTCTTCCTTAGGTTTTAGCATAGCATTATCTGCAATAGCAAGTCTTGTTGCTGTGGGTTTAGGTTTCGCTATTGCTTTTATCCTGGCAGAGGGAAAAGAAGAAGGAATGATAATGAGTATATTAAGGCTGCCAATACTATTACCTCATTTTACGGCAGCTTTTTT
>ENA-UOOK01007272-UOOK01007272.1-fermentation-metagenome-genome-assembly--contig:-NODE-7272-length-10164-cov-3.763676_pt1 | contig 10164 bp, 5 predicted proteins | sample MGYA00245777_ERZ724023 | MGnify/ENA primary metagenome ERZ724023 (study PRJEB28704, sample SAMN03018312) | fermentation metagenome | biome: anthropogenic terrestrial biome; feature: soil; material...
GTGAGAAATTGGCAGTAGGCGAACTTGTCGTTTCTATAATTGGAGATATGAAGGAACTTTCCAAGACATTTTCTCAGGTTCAAAAAGATCTCGACGGTGTTGGCAAGAAGTTTTCCAAAATCGGAACTGATCTTAGTTCAGCCGGTGGGGATATAACTACTGGTGTAACTGCTCCTATCATTGCGACAACCATAGCGATCGGTGGAGTCTCTAAGGAGGCAATGGGCTTCGAGAAGGGGATGCAACAGGTTTTTACTCTGCTACCTAATGCCTCAAAAGCTTCAATGGGAAAAATGGGCGAGGATGTTAAAGCCTTCTCTAAAGAAATGGGGGTAACTACTACCGACGTTATCCCGGCTCTATACGATGCCATAGGATCAGGCGTTCCCGAAGAAAACGTATTCTCTTTTCTTGATATTGCACAAAAAGGCGCAGTCGCCGGAGTAACCGATATAGGCGTCGCCGTTGACACTCTTACATCTATCACCAATGCATATGGACAAGAAAACTTAAAAGCAGCAGACGCGAGCGATATTCTTTTTACCGGTATCAATGTCGGTAAAATGTCGTATGAGGAGTTGCAAAAGAGCCTTTATGAGGTTGTACCGACAGCATCATCTCTAAAAGTCGGTTTTGGCGACATAACCGCCGCTCTCGCTGCGATGACCGCGCAGGGCACTCCTACAGGCGTTGCAACTGCACAGCTTCGCCAGCTTCTCGTAGAGCTCTCAAAGGAGGGAACTGGAGCCTCTGATACGTTTAAAGAGATTGCAGGAAAGTCCTTCCCGCAGTTCATAAAAGAAGGCGGTACACTTCAGCAGGCTATAAACTTACTTGGAGAGGGGTTTCAGAAATCGAGCCCACACGCCAAAGAGTTACAACAAAAAATGTTTGAGCTTGCTGATCCGACCTCAAACATTGCAAAAGAATTTGAAGGGCTTGCGGGAAAATCATTTAAAGAGTTCCAGCAGGAAGGAGGGACCGCACAGCAGGCCCTTGAAATGTTGGGGGTCAGTACAGGAGATGCTAGCGGTAGGCTCTCTGATATGTTTGGATCGATTGAAGCTGGCAATGCAGTCTTAAACCTCACTGGAAACGGGGCCGCGATATTCGACAATGCGCTTAAAGAGATGGAAAACTCGGCGGGGGCCACAGAATCAGCTTACGCAAAAATGAGCGATACCAGCTCAAAGAGCCTTGACGAGATCACAGCAAAACTCCAGGTTGCAGCCGTGGAGATGGGAGAAAAGTTTCTCCCTGTCATTCAGGATACTTTAGTCCCTCTAATCACTAATACGTTTATACCTGCCATCGAAGCCACAATCCCGATAATTGGGGCGGTGGCAGGGGCATTTAACAACCTACCACAACCAATTAAAGTGGGCGTTCTAGCAATCGTAGCTTTTATCGCTGCATTAGGTCCTATTCTAGTGATTGCGGGGTCCGTAGCTTCCGCAATAGGCTCTCTCGCTGCCCTGTTTGGATCGGGGGGGGCTCTAGCGGCAGGGCTCGCTTTCGCAAAAACTGCCATAGCTGGAGTGGTAGCTTCTCTTGGTACTCTTGCCCTGCCTATTACGCTCGTTATAGCGGCTGTGGTGGCTCTGGCTCTCGCCTGGAAAAATAATTGGTTTAATATACAGGGTATAACCGCTAGTGCCATTGCTTTCATTCAGACTAACTGGAATAAATTTACCTCTGAAATTGGGAGGTTACCTGGTGTAGTGTCAACATCACTTAATACACTATCAGGAATCTTTACCGCATCATTCGGCTCAATAAAAAACGCTGTTGCGTCCTTTATATCAAGTATAATAACCTCAATTGGGAATTTATACAACGGACTACATGCTAAATATATCCAGATACAAAACGGAAACAGTGTTTTCCACACGGCATGGAGTACATTTTGGAGTACTGTTAATAATACACTTCAATCAGCAAGTGCCCTTATAAATACAAGACTCGGTACTTTGCATGCTTATATAAACTCCAAATATGCACAAATAAAGAACATTGATAATGTGTTCAGCTCTGCGTGGAATACATTTTGGAATACAGTTAACAGCACATTAAGTTCTGCAAGTTCTGCTTTAAACAGTAAATTAGGTACATTATATAATTATATAAACTCTAAGTATACTCAAATCAAAAGTGCAGATACTAGTTTTCATTCGGCTTGGAATACATTTTGGTCAAACGTAAATTCTGTACTTAATTCTGCATCATCTGCCTTGAACAGCAGGCTTGGATCATTGTACAGTTCACTTAATTCAAAATATACACAGATTAAAAGCGCAAGCACTAGTTTATATTCGTCCTGGAGTACTTTTTGGAACAATATGATCAGCACTGCGAAAAGCGCGGGCTCTCAGCTTATAAACGCCATATCTGGGATTCCAGGGGATATAAGGTCGTTAGCATCATCATTTTCAAAAGCAGGTGATGTAATTCTAGATGCTCTCTATGATTCAATTGTATCGGGATTTAACAAAGCCATTAAAAAAGCAAAGTCAATGTTATCAGATCTTAAAGATCTCATGCCAAATTCCCCCGCAAAAAAAGGTCCCTTCCGCGTTCTTCCAAACTGGGATACTGCCATCTATGACCCACTTAACGCTTCAATTCGTAAAATAAGCACCCTTTCAACGCCTCTTTCTAATGCACTTTCTGACGTTCGCGGACCCATAGATGCAAACATGACTAACGGCCTGCGAACCGCATCAAACGTAACAAACTCTTCCGTCGTTGGTGATACACTAATCAACATAGGCCCTGTTAGCCTCTCAAACAGTATAGATTTGCAAGCCCTTGTAACCGAAATCAATAAAATAACATCCGATCAACGCAGGCAGCGGGGGGTATTCCTGTGATTCCAATTACATACAAAGGAATATCAATAGACTGTTATCAAGACCCTGAATTAAATTATTCTGTTGATGGCAACGAAGATAAATTACTGTCGGGCGATCTACATGTTTCTCTTGGGACTAAAATACGTTCGTTCCCTCGCTCATACAAATGCTACACTGATAATTTCGCAGTAATTACAGCGTTAATTAATGTGATGGGTCAATTCGGCCAACTCACAGTTAACGGAACTAATTTTTCAAATTGTTACATTTATCCAGATTCCGGGATTGGCAACATTAGAGAGATCGTGAGAGGTTCCGGAAAATGGGAATATACTATCAAATTCGGGCAGGCTGATGTTTATTGAATGATGTAAAAATGACCTCGGAAACGACTATCGAATTCAAAGTAAAAAACAAGGACGGATCGATAAAAGAGCATTTTAAGATCCTGCCTAATGGAGAGATCCAATGTCAACAGCCACAGTAGTCTCAAACGACGGAATAGAAGCAATGGCAAGGATGTTAAATGGGGTGTCTCCCCCTGCTGCGTTTACTTACATTGCAACAGGAACTGGAGCAACCGCACCACTTGCTACGGATACCTCACTTGAATCTGAAAATACCCTCAACGGGTCTGCAAGAGCGGCGGCTACTTGCTCATTTTCAAGTCCTGGAACCTCACAATGGACCTACAATTTTGTTTTTAGCGGAACCGTGATTATTCGCGAAGTGTCCGTTCAGAATGCAGCAAGTGGCGGGACCATGCTTCTAAGAGGCGTTCTTTCGGAAAATAAAACGTTTACGGACGGAGAAGCAGTCGAAATTACAATTACTAATACAATGGTGAGGGTTTAATGGCACTTGATAAAACAGCAACTAACATACTTAATGCAGTTACAGTAGCGGCTACTAGTTATAGTTCGGCGAGTTCTGGAGTAGACCTATCAAACGCGGTTGATTTTGCAATTGGTTATCAGATGACTTTCGCTGCAGGGTCTACGCTTGGCGCAAGGATTGACCTGTTTGGAGATCCTGAGGGCACTGCTCTAGATTTTACGATAGGAAGTTATGACGATCCTGTAGACTCTGGAGACATTGCAGCAGATGCAGGGCACACCGTAAAAGGGATAATACAACTTAATAGATCTCCAAAGTATGTTAAGGCCAAGGTTTACAATTTGGATTCTGTTTCTATAACTGCGTGTTCACTCTGGGCTATCCCGCAAAAACCATAAGGTGTAAGCTTGAAAAAATCTTATATCTCATGGAAGTATCAGCAAGAACTTTTAATTACAAATCCTTCAAGTACTGAAGGTTTTCAAGGCTCGTTTATCCTGCCCTGGAAACCAGGAATGAAAAAAGACTTCCGAGATATAAGATTTTCAGACCGGATGGGAAATGAAGTATATTACCACATTGAACCATCCTCAATACTAAATTTTAAAAGCTGTCGCGTTTGGTTAGCTCTTCCAGCAAATGCCACAAAGCTATACTTGCATTATGGGAATGGAGGAGTTAAAAGTGAGTCAAACGGTTCCAAAGTTTTTGAGTTCATAGATGGTTTTTCAAATGGGCTGAATACGTCAACTACCTGGACAAAGGTACACGGGTCTTCTTCTGTTTCGGGCGGGGTTTTAACACTAGAAAGCGCTACTCTAAACTCTATTTTGGAAAGTAAGCGAGTATTTAGCGTAAATCATATAGTAGAGATCCGGGCTTACCATGCAAAAACGAACAGAATGATTGTGGGGTTCAGAAGTTCTAATTCTGAAAAAGCAGCCGCTTGGCATGGTCCAGTACTCGGAGATTCTAACTATTATGACTATAGGTTTTCTCATAATGGGTCGGCTGGGACTTGGACAAGTGACGGTGTAAGCAGGTCAAGTTACTGCATTTACGGGGTTGCCCATCTTGCAGCGGGCCCAAAATATTATATTAATTACTCATATCGTGGGCAGAATACAAACACCATTCCTGGAAACGTATCTCTTCCAATTCATTTTTATTCAGAATATAACAAGGGCCCCGTCAAGGTCGATTGGGTTAGGGTCCGGAAGTATGCGGCAGTCGAACCTACAATAACTCTAGGAAGAAAAATTACAACTCAGCCGAAGGGTTACCCTTACGATAATTCGGTAACGACTGATACAAGTATCGGGATGACTGCCGAAATTACAATGAAATATTTCCTTAACCTATCTTCGCAGGTCGGGGTTAGCGGTAATAGGATGTTTCGGCATCCTAAGTTTTTTATCAGTGAACCTATGGGCCCGTATAAAAAATGGAAATATAAAGGTGATATTCGTACCCCATTGAACAGCGTGGAAACTCTTCTTAAAGTCAACATTCCCGCACTGCCCGGAATGACCTTAGATGGAAGAGACATCAGATTTTCCGATACTAAAAATAACAAACTGTCTTATTGGTTTTATCCTGGTGTTATGCTGTCCGGGTCAGAAGGCTTGGTATTAACAGGATCAGATGGCCTAATACTTACAGGATGTGACCGGAACTCGGTTTTTGAATGTTGGGTTCAGGTTCCTGCAAACACAACAAAAATACATTTTTATTATGGCAACGGGCTTGCACGCAACGAAAGCGATTCTTCATTAGAACACTACGAAGCCGCGCCAAGCGAACTTCATACAGATTACTATATCGGACCAAATTGTGGACCTTATAAAAAGTGGAAATATGAAGGAAATATAAATATCAAAGTAGATGAAAACATATTAACTGGCTCGGAGGGGTACGTACTTACAGGATCTGAGGGTCTTATATTAACAACATACGACAATCTCTATTTTTATGATGTTCAACTCAACGTTAACATTCCTATACTTCCGGGAATGGCCTTAGATGGGAGGGACATTAGATTTTCAACGGCGACCGGGGCAAGGATACCTTACTATCTAGAATCAATTTCTAACGGAATCATAAAATGCGTTGTTAAAGTTCCTGCCGGTACGAAACATTTTAAATTCTATTATGGGAACGGAATTGCAAAAAGCGAAAGTTCCCCCGAAGAAGTATTTGATTACTGGGATGATTTTGACAATTTGGATCTTACCGAGTGGTCGATAGTCACCGGGGCGGCACTGTGTGTAGGATCTACTTTGAGAATCAGCCACGCGACGGCTAATAGTCTAATTCGGAGTGTTGCTACTTATGAGGCTGAGACTGTTTTAGAGATGCGTATAGCCCACCCATATCAAAACCGGACAATTGCAGGATATTGGGCAGAAGGTGACAAGCGTATTTGCTGGTTGGGGGCTCACCTAGAAGACTCGGATGATTACCTACACACGATGGACGGAACGAATCAGACAAGCATAGACGATACGGTCACAAGAGCAGGCCCGGAATTTCATATTTATGGCATAGCGTATCACTCATCAGAGGCTCAATTTTATGTTAATTATAGTTTTAGAGGGACATTAACAACCGCTTTACCAACGGGCCCTCTGCCAATCTCCTTATATTCTGAATTTAACGAGGGTGACCTGACCGTCGATTGGGTCAGGGTGAGAAAATACACAAATGCGGTTGCCGTAGTGGGAAGCCACGCTCCAAGAAAACAGACGATTTATATTATTAACGAAACGATAACACCGAGCGCGTTGACGCCGGCACGGCATTACCCCCAGCGGTACAATACAACCCCTTACTATGAGTATATTGCTGGAAAAACTTTTGTGGGCATGCAGGCAGACGTGCCGTCGTACCGAGAAAGACGGGAATTAAGGGATTATTCTCTTATCTCCTGTGACATTTCAAAATCTACTGACGACACATACATTCAACTATCTGGCACTTTTGCAGATTTGGTAGTGCCTCCGGAAAAATCAACTGTAAAATATATTGCCAGAGATCCCGAAGGGAATCAATATATTCTTTTTAGTGGAAAGGTTGTGGCAAACAGTCCAACCTTGAGGTATGTAGGTAGTAATTTGAAAATGCTGGCTGCTGATAACAGCCGGAATCTCGCAGTACAGAAGATCCCGTGGACATACCAGACAATGGGCGGCGGTGATGAGTCATGGGCCTGGCTCGTTCGCGCTCTCCTGGACACAGAAATGACAGGAGTAAAAGCTAAGAACATAATTAACACTGACGCTGTCTCAAAACAGTTCGTTTTTGATCCCAAAACATCCCGATTAGAAGCTATTCAGAAGATCGCCGCACATATGGGCGGGATCATAAACATAAAACTTATTTCAAAAGTCATTGATGGGATCACGGCAACTGAGCCGTACTTTTATCTCGTGCCTCCAGAATCCATAGATGAACCAGCCAACGGGTTTGATCTACCTGCCCCGTTAACGTTTACATGGCCAGACAGTTCACTATTAGATGAGCCTGTTGTCACATCAGAACCAGATGAAAAATATAACAAAGTAATTGTTTATGGGGTGCTTTCAGACACGGGTGAAACCGTTGTAGCTGCTGCGTATTCACCCGCCGTTTACCTCGGAGAAGAGAAAGCAAGGGAATACATCATCGAGGATAATTCAATCACTGAAAAAGGAAGTACAGCCGAGCGCGAGGCTATAAAATGGCTCATATATTTCATGAGTTCGCGTGCTACAGTTTCTGCTAAGTTTGTTAACAGGTTTGATTTTGAATTGTATCAAAGAGTCCGTTTCGGTGCAGGTTTTCCGGCGGCTCTCCGTACCCTCACAAACTCGGTACAAATGCCTTATGTAGTCGCTTTTGATCCGAGAGACGAGCCAAATTCTACCCATGTAATAGATGTTGCCGGGGTTCCAACCCCCGAATGGCTCAGGGTATCCGCCATAAAATATCACTCGGGGGACGTACAGGAGACTTGTGAGCTTACGCTAATAACTGATTATATTTATTCGGTTATCGATCCGGTAATCAATCCTCCATATTCTGATTATTTGAGTCCTGGGTATAGAAAACCCATTATCAATGATCCAGTATCGACCACACAGTCAATAGTTGATGGAACTATCAGCAAACAACTTCAGCCTGAGACATGCACGGTGTTGAGTATCAATGCGGAAAATAAAACGGCTGTTGTACAAACGTCTTCCGGGAAATTAGTGACTATACAATTACCACAGTGAGGGGCCATATGTACAGATTTAAAACGTCAGATGGAAAAACATTTAAAACTTTGGATTCACGGGATTATTTCTCAAATTATTCTGTAAACACAATTATCACAGTTTCAGAAAGCTCAATTATACGAGCTGTTCCAGATGATTTCCTAGGTTTTAGCATATCACAAGATTATAGACTGAACACATTTATGCAAAATCTAGCTACATATCCGCAATTAACTCAACTATTCTTAAATTTGAAACCTGCTATATTGCGTGTAGGTGGAACGCCAGGTGATTATAATGATCCACTTTGTGCAAAATGGGAACCCGATGGGGCCGCTGTTTTTGGTGGCACTCCGTGGTATCGCAGCATTTTTACAAAAGCATACGTAGATACTATTTTTTCATTCCTTCAAACTATTGGATGGAAAGCAATCTGGCAATTAAATCTCGCAGTAAACAATCCTTCAATGTATGCGGATGAAGCAAATTATATTTATCAAAAATGGGGTTCTCGAATCGTTAGTTTTGATATCGGGAATGAACCCGAGGCTTATGTATTACACGATGATAGAAGTACAGGATATGGATACCCAGACTACAAAATAGAATGGGAATCGTACAAAACGGCTATAAAATCATTAAATCCAAATACTCCACTTGCTGGAATAGATTCATATGTAACTTTCGACTGGCTTCGGCAATTTGCAATCGATGAACATACGAATATTGCATTTATATCTAAACATTTTTACCCAACTGATGCGAAGAAGACAGGAGATGAAGCGCCCACGATTGATAATTTGTTAAGTCAATCGCTTGTAGATAAAACAATTACAAGAATACAAACGTTTGCGAGCACCGAGGTTAGTTATGGATTACAAACGGCGATAACTGAAACTAATTCTACGTCTAGTAGTGGTACAGACGGCGTGTCAAACGTTTTTGCCTCTGCATTGTGGGGGCTCGATTATATGTTTACCGCACTTGAGTTAGGTATTAAGTGTATGAATTTCCATGGGGCGGGGTCAGACACTGGATATTACAAACCATTTGACCAATATGGGATCGTATATCCAATTTATTATGCGTTTCTAGCATTTTGTCATGCTGCTCCAAATGGAAACAGTGTATTGACTCGCAATATATCGGATTGCAACGTAAGGAGTCATGCGGTGGTGGGCGCTGACGGGAAACTGAGAGTCGTCATAATAAATAAAGATATTGAAACTGATGCAAAGCTAAAAATCGTTCCATCTGGTGTATATTCGTCAGCTTCTGCTATGTTTCTGTCTGCTCCTTCTGTTTCATCTGCCACCGGGACCACGTTTGGAGGAATGGCGGTTTCAGAGCTCGATGGCACATGGCAAGCAGGTATCCCGTCCGCAGTTCAAACCATAAACGGATCTGCATATCTCACAGTACCAAAAGCAAGTGCTGCGGTTGTTACATTTACATCATGAGGTTACAATATGGACACCTATCCAATGAACGTCACTTCTGAAAATGTTAAGCGCTTACTCGATTATGTTGATGTTGTCGAGCACGTCGAGTCTTATGTAAGTACACGGTCTGGTGAGGAAATAGACCGACTCCTTGATATTGTTGATTATAATGAATATTCGATGCCGGTTGGCGTCGAATGGGACACAACTTCAAACTCTCCGAATCTTAGACGAATAGACATTAATGGAAAAACTATTACGCCCAACACTTCATTTTTTGATCATCACCAGATTTGGGGTGGGATGTGGACATGTGTTCGTGACCGAACGACTGGAAAAATCACATATGGAACAAATGCAAGGGGGGATGGGTTAACTTTAGACGGGACGGCGGGCGATGTTCTAGTAAGAATTCCTATTGCCCGTACGTTATGTGCTGCAGAGGGTGATTTTAGAAAATTCATCGAAATTCCATATGTTCCCAATGACACTAGATACAAAATAGACCCAGCAGGCGTTCAGCGTGGAGGAATTGAGAGGCCGTTCATTTACGTAGGTGCATATGAATCGAGCATTCGTGTAGGTTCCTCTGGAAACTTGTTACTACAATCTATTCCAGGCGTGCAACCGTGGACTGGGGGTGGAATATCAAGCCTTGCATTTACTAGCGGGGGGACTACTGCTTTTGTTTTAAATGAAACAATCACTGGGGAAACCAGTGGTGCTTCTGAATCAGTAGTAGGAATGTATGTATCGGCTGGGACATGGGCAGGCGGGGACGCTGCTGGAACATTA
>ENA-UOOK01007273-UOOK01007273.1-fermentation-metagenome-genome-assembly--contig:-NODE-7273-length-10164-cov-2.952913_pt1 | contig 10164 bp, 10 predicted proteins | sample MGYA00245777_ERZ724023 | MGnify/ENA primary metagenome ERZ724023 (study PRJEB28704, sample SAMN03018312) | fermentation metagenome | biome: anthropogenic terrestrial biome; feature: soil; material...
TGGAGAAATTTGCGGCTGATTTTGCTTATACTATTGATGGAGGAGCTATTGGAGAACTAGAATTTGAAAATTTTAATGCTGCAGGAGCTAAAATATGCATAAAGGGAAGAAATGTTCATCCAGGTTATGCTAAAGATAAAATGATAAATTCAATGACAATAGCTAGAGAACTAATGAATGGCATTCCAGAAGATGAAGTACCAGAAAGAACTGAAGGTCATGAAGGATTTTATCATTTAATATCTATAAATGGTGAAGTGGAAGAGACAAAGTTACAGTATATAATAAGGGATTTTTATAAAGATAGTTTCCAAAAAAGAAAAGAATATTTACAAAATATAGTGGATGATTTAAATAAAAAACATGGGAAAGATACAATTGCCTTAGAACTTAAGGATCAATACTTTAATATGAAAGAAAAAGTGGAGCCTGTAAAATATATAGTAGATATTGCTTACAAGGCCATGGAGGAAGCAGGTGTTACACCTAAGATAAGTCCAATAAGAGGTGGAACAGACGGAGCAAGACTTTCCTTTGAAGGACTTCCAACTCCAAATATATTTACTGGGGGACATAATTTTCATGGTAAATACGAGTTTATTCCGATTGAATCAATGGAAAAAAGTAAAAACTTAATTATAAAAATAATCGAGAATATAGCTGTTACAAAAGGTAGGTGAGAAAGTGTTAGAAATTAAGCAATTAACAAAACGATATGGAAGTAAATTAGCTGTAAACAACATTAGTTTTTCTGTTAAACCTGGAGAAATATTTGGCTTTTTAGGTCCTAATGGTGCAGGAAAAACAACAACAATTAAAATGATTGTGGGATTATTAAAACCCGATCTAGGTGAGATTATGATAAATGGGATTAATAATCAATTAGACCCATTACGAGCAAAAAGACAATTTAGCTTTGTGCCTGATAATTCTGAGATTTTTGAAAAAATAACAGGATACGATTATTTGCAGTTTATCTGTGATGTCTATAAAGTGCCAGCTACAGATCGTGAAGTAAAATTAAATTCTTTATTAGAAAAACTTGTTTTAAAAAATGATATTAATGGATACATATCTGGTTATTCTCACGGGATGAAACAAAAATTATTATTAATCGGTGCTCTAATCGCAAACCCAAAAATATTAATTTTAGATGAACCAATGGTTGGGTTAGACCCAAAGGCACAACATACTGTAAAAGAATTACTATCAGAACATTGCTTAAATGGTAATAGTGTCTTTTTCTCTACTCATGTTTTGGAAGTGGCAGAAAAGGTATGTAATCGTGTTGCGATAATTAATAAAGGTGAAATCATAACGATTGGTTCTTTAGATGAAATCCGTAAGAAAATTGGCAAAGATGAGTCATTAGAAAATATCTTTTTGGAGTTGACTGAATAATGAAGGAATTTATGCTGACATTTAAACTCTTACTTAAACAAAATTTATCATTAGGTTATTTTAAAGAACGAATAAAGTTTGATAAAAAATTCCGCAATATGTTATTAGCTATGATATTTGTCTTAATTTTATGTTTACCTAGTTATATTTTATTAATAAATACAGTAATCAATATTTTTGAAACATTCCAAACCCTATATCTAGAGTCATTATTTATTGTAATGGCAATATTTTTATCAATATTCTTAATAATCTTTTTTGGAATGTTCCAAATTATCGCCTACTTTTATTTTTCCAGTGATGTAAAATTGATGACTCCACTCCCAATAAACCCCAAGTACTATTTAATCAGTAAATTCTTTATCATCTATCTTTGGGAATTGATTTTAAGTTTATTTGTTATTTTACCATTCTTTATTGTATATGGAGTTTATCAACAGCTATTTATCTATCAATGGGTGGGTCTTGCAATCTGTTTCTTATTAATTCCTGTTATTCCTCTAATAATTATTGGAGTGCTCACTGTTTTATTAATGAATATCACTAATTTTGTAAAGAATAAAGATGCTATTAGGATGATTGGTTATATTATCATGATTGGGGGCTTGCTTCTATTCCAGATGTATATATATCGTAACTTTCTTCCACAAAGTCCAGAAGAACAAGTTAATGTCTTTGAAAAGTTAATAAATAATAGTTCCTATTTTTTAGATCGTTTCTCGGTTTACTATCCAATAACTAAACTGATTGATTATGCATTAAATGGTACTGCCTTAGAAGCATTTCTGGGTGTATTTATTTTTATCCTAGTATCTGTAATTTTCCTATATCTATTTTCACTATTTTTAGAAAGGGTATTTGTTAAAGGGTATTTAAAAGAACATGCTAATCCAGCTATTAAAAAGAAAAAATATCAGCCTAAAACTTATAAAAAAAGATCTGTAAGTGTAGCGATTGCTCGAATTGACTTTATTACTTTATTAAAAGTACCAATTTATGCTTTCAATACCTTTGGCGTTATTTTGATTTTACCAGTTATGTTTATCATTATGTCAATATCCGTAGGTGGGAATGAGACAACGGAAATGTTAACTAGCTTTTATAAAAACTATAAAATTGATTTATGGTTAGCTATTATCCTATTTTTAACCGTAACAGCCTCAATGATTCCAATTGCAGCAACAAGTTTTTCTCGTGAGGGAAAAACAAATTGGATTATGCGTACTTTACCAATAAGCTCAAAAGATCATATTAAAGGCAGATTATTAACTCCAGTTATAACATTATTGGTTTTTAATGTGATAATGATTACTCTAACCCTGATTTTTCTATCAAAGATTAGCAATAATATTAGTGAGGATTTTATATATGGTGCTATTTCCTTAATAATTTCACTTGTTCTTAGTTTACCTATCTTAATAATTAATCTTTATGTAGACTTAAAAAAACCACTGTTAAATTGGGAAAATCCACAACAGGCTGTAAAACAAAATCTTAATGTTTTAATTTCTTTAGGTGTTGGCTTTGCCTATGGTACAATTTTATTTTTATCTTATAACTTTGTCTTTAAGCGCTTTTTACCATATCAAGCTATATTAATAATCTATTTTGTAAGCGGGTTCGTTTTAGCATATTATTTATATCGCTTTATAAAAAAAGATTTTTATCTAAATCTCATTGATATGGAATAAAATATAAATAGAGGTGATTTTATGTATAACTATCTAAGTACACTTAATGTAAAAAAAGAAACAAAGACCATTTTTTGGGGAGTAACTGAGAAAATGGAGGATAATGAATTAGCCCCTATTATCAATGAATTAAAACTCCGTAAAAAAGTTACTAGTTTTGGTGAGGTCACGGATTATTATCCTTTACAAGACTTTAGTTGTCCAAAGATAACTTTTATTGGTTTAGAGAAGGGGAGCAATTTTGCACTAAAAGACATTTATAAAATTGCAGCAAAAATTGCTAAGTCAATTGACAATGATTCAGTAATTTGCTTAGACTCATTTAGTACTTTAGAAAATAATCATGACTTATTATGTGAAAAGTTTATTGAAGTAATTGAACTTGTAAATTACACGTTCAATAATTATAAAACAAATAAAAAAGAAAAGAAGAATTATACGATTAGTATTAACAGTAAAAGTGATGTTAGTAAAGCGATGGACTTAGGTTTTATAAATGGCGATGCTACTAATCATGCTCGAGATTTAGTTAATGAACCTCGAAATAAAATGACTCCAGCAGTATTAGCTAATTATGCAGAAAATTTAGCTAAAAAATTAAAAATAGCTTATAAAATCTATGACAAACCCGAAATCGAAAAATTAGGAATGGGTGCATTTTTAGCAGTTAATAAAGGTTCTAAGGAACCATGTAAATTAATCCACTTAAAATACCGTAACGGTGCAAGTAATGAAATTACAACCTTAGTAGGTAAAGGATTAACATATGATTCAGGGGGTTATTCACTTAAACCTAAAAATGGTATGGCTGGCATGAAAGGTGATATGGGGGGAGCAGCATCGGTTTTAGGTGCAATCGAGATAATTGCACGAAAGAATCTATTGGTTAATGTAGATGTCGTAATTGCAGCTACGGAAAACTTAATTAGTGATGATGCCATTGTACCCGATGACATAGTAACAGCTATGAATGGAAAAACAATTGAGATTTTAAATACAGATGCTGAAGGAAGATTAACTTTAGTTGACGCTGTAACATTTGCGAGAAAAAATAATGCTTCACGAATAATCGATGTTGCTACTTTAACAGGTGGTGTTGTAACTGCTTTAGGGACTGAGATTACAGGGGCATTCACAAATGATAAGGAATTTCTTAACCTCGTTAAATTAGCATCAGAAAAAACAGGTGAAGAAATCTGGGAATTACCAGTTGAACAATTTAGAGAAAGATGTAAAAAAAGTGAAGTAGCAGATTATAATAATTCTCCTGGTCGTGATGGTCATGCATCCTTTGGAGCAGCTATTATCAGAGAATTTGCTGAAGATACTCCTTGGGTTCATTTAGATATTGCTGGTACAAGTTCAAAGCAAAGCTCACATTTATTAGGACCTGAAGGAGCAACTGGAATTATGGCAAGAACACTTGCAAAAGTATTTGAATAATATTAAAACCAGTTCTAATTTTAGAACTGGTTTTAATATATTATGACAATGCTTTAATAATGTCCTCTGCAATATAACTTAAATCTTCTTTAGAATATTTATCCATATTATTGGTATAAATAAGATTAAAGCCATCACCATTATCATATCTTGGAATAAGGTGAACGTGGTAATGAAATACCGTTTGTCCAGCACTTGCCCCATTATTGTTAACAATATTGATTCCATTAGCACAGAAAGCTTTAGTAATAGCACGAGCTATTTTTGGAACATGTTTATGGATGTGACTAATTACAGCTTTATCGATATCAAAGACATTTTCATAATGGTTTTTTGGAATAATAAGTGTGTGGCCTTTAGTTGCCTGTGAAATATCTAAGAAAGCAATTATAATGTCATCTTCATAAACGGTGACACTGGGAATATCCTTATTAACAATTTTACAAAAAATACAATTATTCATTCTTACCTCCAACATTATTACTCATTAGTATTATAACAAATATGAATTTTAAATGATATATGGTATAATAGAAAAGGCATTTTTGTAGAAAGGATTTAACCATGGGACATCGTAAAACAACTGAAAAATTGGTTTTTATCGCACTTTTAGTGGCACTGAGTGTCGTATTAGGTATTTTTGATAACTTTTTGTCATCTTTTGCATCAGCTCAAGGAGTTAGATTAGGACTAGCTAATATTGTTATCTTAACTGGTATTTATTATTTGAGTTTTCGCGAAGCATTATTATTAGTTATCTTAAAATCTGTCTTATCAGGACTGCTATTCGGTCAATTTATGTATTTCACGATTAGTATTTCGGGGACACTTTTAAGTTTTTTTGTAATGTACTTTTTACTCCATCTTGGAAAAAAAGCAGTGAGTTTAATTGGCATAAGTGTAGCTGGTGGAATTTCACACAATATTGGTCAAATTATTGCGTTAATTTTTTACAATGGTTTAATCGTCGTTTTTAACCTATTGTGGTTAATACCATTTGGTATAGGTACAGGAGTTTTTGTAGGTTATATCGTTACATTATTAAAAAAATATTTAGATAAAGGGCAAGTTTTTCAAACAATAACAAATAAATCTAAGGAAAAATTAGATTGGGAGCAGATAATAAATGGTAAGTAAAATTGAATTTGCTAATGATTGGGATGATTTGTTGAAGCTAGAAATTCAAAAACCATATTTTATAAAGCTAATGACTTTTTTAAAGACAGAGTATAAGCATTTCTTGATTTACCCTAAGTTTGAAAATCTATTTACAGCTTTAAAAATGACTAGTTATCATGAAACAAAAGTAGTCGTTATAGGGCAGGATCCTTATCACCAGCCTAATCAATCACATGGATTAGCATTTTCAGTAATCAAGGGAAATAAAATTCCTAAATCATTACATAATATATTTCTTGAATTAGTAGATGATGAAAAGATTGATTATCCAAGTCATGGAAACTTAGACTCTTGGGCAAGGCAAGGTGTGCTGTTACTGAACAATGTATTGACAGTAAGAGATAATGAACCTAATTCTCATCGTCATAAAGGTTGGGAACAATTCACTGCTAAAATTATTAAGCTATTAAATCAAAAAAATGAAGCGGTGGTATATTTATTATGGGGAAAAAGTGCTCAAAAAAAGATACCTTTGATTACGAACGATAATCATAAAATCCTTACAGCTCCGCATCCTTCTCCATTGTCGGCATTTAGAGGATTTTTTGGTTGTAAACACTTTTCTAAAACAAATCAAATTTTGGTACAAAATAATCTTAAACCAATTAATTGGCAAATATAAAAGTAGGCTACAAAGCCTACTTTTGGTCTTTAACTTCCTTTTTCCGTAGTTGTGTTGGAAAATTTTGTTGTGAAAATGGATACTCATAGTTAATTTCTTCATCAAAAGTAATATAATTAAGATAAATCATTAATAATAAGTATCTCATTTCTGTAGCTGTATCTCGGATAATTATATGGTCTTTACCGGCCGCTTCAATTGTCCCGCGGAATATTTTGCTTCCCCATTGTGAATTTTCAAAGTTCATATAGACAGTAGCAATTTTTCCCCGATTTAGACGAAGAATATTTTCAATGTAGGATTGTTCAAAAGGAATAAATCCTTGTTGAGTGACTTGTGGTATTTGACCTGCGTATGGCATCTGTGGATAAACTTGTGGATAACCTGTTTGTTGTGGTTGAAATGGAAATGTTTGATATCCAGGTGGTTGTTGTAATGGGCTATCCATCGCTGGATACGTAGGAGTTGTATAAGTATTCATAAAATCCCCCTTTAAATAAATAGTCTTAAAAACAAAGTTATAGTATCACCTCAATATTAAAATATATGTCAAATATCCTAAAATGTTACTTGAATTAGTGAAAAAAGGTGATTTTTGTCGTAAAGATTGGTAAAATGTTATTAATGTTATGGAGATGATTTGATGAAAGAACTAAAAGTATTTCGTGATCCGATATATGGTTATGTTAAAGTTGAGGAAGATTTAATCTGGAAATTGATCCAAACAAAAGAATTTCAAAGGTTAAGAAGAATTCATCAATTAGGTGGAGTCTTTGTAGTTTTTCATACTGCAGAACATTCACGTTTTTCCCATTCATTAGGAGTTTATGAAGTTGCACGAAGAATAATAACAGAAGTTAAAGCTATTAAGGAAACACTTACTACAGAAGAAAAGTTGATTACTTTATGTGCTGCTTTGCTTCATGACCTTGGCCACGGACCATATTCTCATGCATTTGAGACAGTCTTTAATACAGTTCATGAAGAATATACAATTATGATAATTGAAAGTAATAAAACTGAGGTACATCAAGTATTAGAATCATATAAAAAAGGTTTTTCGCATCAAATAGCAAATGTAATCGGAAAGAACTGTTATCGGGATGAGTGTAATTCAGAAAATTGCGGTCATCAGATTATAAAACGTATAATTAGCAGTCAATTAGATGCTGATCGTTTAGATTACCTCCAAAGAGATGCCTATTATTCTGGAGCTACATATGGAGAGATTGATTTAGAAAGAATAATTAGAAGTTTTTTAGTTGTTGATAATAAAATTGCTTTTAAATATACTTCAATGCATGCGATTGAAGATTATTTAATGAGCCGTTACCATATGTATTGGCAAGTATATTATCATCCGGTAGGTATTAGCTATGAGTTAATTTTGGTAAATCTATTTAAAAGAGTCCGTAATCTAATTTCAAATTATTATCAGTTTAAGTGTGATGTGTCAGTTATTAAAGTGTTGATGAGTAACAAAATTAATGTTGAAACGTATTTGGAACTAGATGAACCATGGCTTATTCAGTTAATAAAAAAATGGCGTAAGGAAGATGATGTAATCTTAGCTGATTTGAGTAATCGGTTTATTAATCGGAATTTGTTTAAATATGTTTCATGTAAATCGGAACAAGAATTGGATGAAACATATGAGATAATGAAACAATTATTTAACAAGTATAAAATAGAAACTGATTACTATTTACATCGTGATACAATTATTAAAGAAGCATATCAATATTATAATGATGAAATATTAACTTATGACCCAATCAACCTTTTAGTAGATAATAGATTAGTGGAAATAACTGAATTATCACATGTCGTAAAAGGCATTAAGAGTGTAGGAGCAAAAACTGATTATAAACTATATTATCCTCAAAAAGTTATAAAATATTTTTCTAAGCAAGATCAAGAAATAATTAAAGAGTTAATAATAAAAAAAATCCCTTAGGGGATTTTTTTATGTTTCTTTAAATTTATGAAGAAATTTTCTCAATACGATAATAATAACTACAATGAGCGGAATTATTAATTCAAAAGGTAATGATACATAAGGTTCAACGAACTTAGTGACGTATATAAGTTTAGTATAACTAGTAATTAGTAAGATTGAAATTATTCCTATAATAATTGCTGCTGGAATTATAAAATATTGATATTTCTTTACACCTGTAATGTCGCGGATACTATTACAAATTACAAAGATGAAAATTATTAATTTAAAAAAAGAACTAGTGAGAAAGATTAAAACAGCCAAGGAATCCAAACGTTGAATAATATTTTCCACATTAATTAATCTAATCATTTTCATTGTGGGATAAGCAGAATTATGGATTAAGTAAACTCCAATAGTTACGATGTTTAAAATGGTGATTATGGTGATGATAATAGTTGCGCTAAAAATTGCGAATGCTCCTGTCTTAATAGTACCTTTAGTCTTATTTAGATATTGAAATATATATAAAAATGAAACTAATTCCCCAAAAGGATAAATTATAAATAATGGCAGTGAAGCTTTGATTACCGGTTTCAATCCATTTTCCAAAACGGGAAACAAATTATTTATATCAATTACATCAGAAAGGGTTAAAAATAAAATAAAGCTAATATAAGCACCAATGGTAGCAAAAAAGTAAATTTCTCCAGCCCGAGCTATTGTTTCTATTCCTTTATTAACAGCATAAATAATCATTAATAAATTTAAAAAGATAATAACAATAATTGGAGTTCCTACTAATAAATACATCGTAACCATTTCATATATATGCCTTATAATAAGGACCGAGGTAAGAAGAAAGTATATTACATATATGCTACTAATAATTTTACCGATGATTACACCAAAATATTTCTCCAATACCTTAACGAAAGATAATTCATTATTGTATTTATAAATAGTTCCATAAATCAGACTAAAATTAATAATACCAATTATGCTTAATTATGCTTATTGTAGCGATACTTCCTTCGCTGCGTCAAGCATAACCGGGGATTGTCCTTCCGGCGCAGCATCCCTTGGTATAAATCATGAGCCTGATAAGCCAGCACGAGTGGTACCGGGAGCGCGCCCAGGAAGTGAAAGCCGGAACCAACCGCAACAGTGAGCTGGATGCCCTGAATGCCTTCGCCGAACTCAAGCTAATCTGCTTTACGGGGCACTATTTACAATATTGTTAATCCTGGAAACCGCCTGGCTGATTCATTATTATCGTCTGGAAAACGGAATACAAAAGCTGTGGGAGCTGAAACAGCGCTGGCTGGAAAAACATGATATCAAGGCACCATAGTATCTGCCCACCCCGATTAGCAGTCAATAACCCTCCCTAATTATTAAGCGCGAATCTCTTGTAAAGCCTTCTTCATCTTCAGGATCTTGCGCTGGCGGATTTCTTCCGCTTCTTCCGGGGTGAGGTGGCGGTAGTCTTTTAATCCCCGCCCGGTTTTTACTCCCAGGGTATTTTTCTCTACCATTTGCCGGGCCAGATCAGCGGGGGTAGGGTCGGAACAGAGCAACGGGTTGAGAAAAGCGCCTACCAGATAAGCGACATCCCAGCCAATGTAGTCGAAGAGCTCCAGGTGCCCTTCGAAACCATAGCGCAGGCCGAAGGTGTTGCAAATGGCGGTATCAATGTCCTCCGGAGTGGCCCAGCCTTTACCGACCATGTATCCGGCTTCCCGGGCCATGGCCGCTGAGAGGCGGTTGATAATAAAGCCGGGGATGTACTGCCTCACTACCACGGCCTGTTTGCCCAAATGGGCGGCGATTGCCTGGCATCTTTGCAGGGTTTCCGGCGAGGTGACCGGCCCCATGACCAGCTCCAC
>ENA-UOOK01007276-UOOK01007276.1-fermentation-metagenome-genome-assembly--contig:-NODE-7276-length-10162-cov-4.164539_pt1 | contig 10162 bp, 12 predicted proteins | sample MGYA00245777_ERZ724023 | MGnify/ENA primary metagenome ERZ724023 (study PRJEB28704, sample SAMN03018312) | fermentation metagenome | biome: anthropogenic terrestrial biome; feature: soil; material...
TTCCGTAGCTGTGCCTACTCGTGTAGAATCCATCGGCTTTGGCTTGGTTAATAAACCTTGATTTTAATTCCAATGCATATAGGTTAGCATCAAAATTGTTTAACCCTTGAAATGTAATTGGTCTTATCATATCAAACTCCTTTTTTTACTATTTCCGTGAATAGTATTTTTTTAAAACCTAAACGAATTTGTGTGTTTTCGCCACGCCGGTTAACTTGGGTTATAATTTCGCCGACCGGCAATGTTTTATATAATTGTCCATCGTAATGAATTTGTATTTTTGTATATAACGGCAAATTTGTAAGGTTAATTGGGTCAAGTAACTGGTTGGCACTAATTATAATGTTATCTACATAACGGGCATCCGCTAATTCGTAAACGGCATTAAGTTGTGCCTCTGCCAGATATTCGGCTTCAAAAACTTTACATTTTACCGGGTAAATTCTATCTAATATGTCCCCACTTGCGGTTGACTCTGCAATTTCATTTGTTGCAAGCCTATAATAATATTTGGTAGCAATATCGCTTGGGCGTTCGGCAATTTCCTCTGTGGGTTTAAATTCAATGGTTGCAACTGTTTTATTTGTTGCACTGCTTGTAGTTGTTAACTCGTAAATAAAGTCTTTTAAATTAATGCTTTTTATTTCGGTGTTTTTAACAAAATCAAAAATTATTTTTCCGTTGTTAACATCAAAATAACTGTTAATGTTGTATTCATAATATTTAAGATAAATTTTTAAAAACGCATAGGCGTTGGCAATTTGGTAAGTTCCTTGCAAACTGCCAAACATTATGCTTGTGTCTGTGGTGTCTTCCGGGATGTTAACTTCAACCGGTATTTTTGTAATAACTGCATCTGTTGTTGCAAATAACAATTCAGCAATTTTTGAAAATATGGCATCCAACTGTGGGTCAAAACTATCTTCGGCGGTGTAGTCAATTAAAATTTCGTTGTCCCACAAATCCCGTAAATCTTTTGCTTTAATTTTGCGTTTGTCGTTTTCCGGTGTGATATAATCAACAAAGCACGCATATTTGTAATTGCCATAATCATCGTTAATCACCGCAATTTTTGCGTTATTAATATCTTCTGGCGAAACGCCCTCAACATTAAAAGTGTCAAAATCGTAAACACGGCGTGTTAAATCATACACCAAGTGCTGTATGTTAGTTATATGGTTTAAATTTTCATCGTAAATCGCCGCAAACATTTTTACTCCTTTTAATCTAATAAATAGCGTTTTATTGTCAATTCAATTTTCCCGGCATCGGCGGAACTTAAATTGCAACCAATGATATATTCGCCTTGCGGAACAAATAAGAAACTTTGCTTGTTGTGGTTTACAAACCCGTAGGCGTTTATTGTTTCATCATCGGTTATTTGTGTGATTTTGTTTGTTGTTGGGTCAATGACAATTTCCGTGCCATCTTCATTGTTAATACTAAATTCAATTTCCCCAATACGCTCGCCGGTAATTGCATTGTCAACATATAAAGTGATTGGGTTTTCAATTTCCCCGCTAATACGAAAAATAACCGGTGCCGCAATAATAAATTTATTATTAGTTCGATGTGTATTCTTAAAAACTAATCCTTTAAATGTAAATGGAAAACTTAAAGGAAAATCGGTTGCATCTGCTGCTGTGCTTTTCAATTCAAAAGACTCTTCAATTTCCTCATACCAATATGTTTGGCGTTGGAAAGTAAAATCCTCTTTAAATTCGCCATCTTTGTTGGGTTCGCTTTTCGGCAAGTTTTCAAAAACAACTTCGCAGAATTTTTTTGTAATGCCATCTTGGTATTCTAAAATAATTGGCTTTAAGCCGCACGCCGCAAGGAAATTTGAAAAGTTTTTATAATTTGCATAGCCGTTTTTGCCGTTAACATTAAAATATAGGGGTAATTGTATCGGTTCAAAATCCGGCGTTATGTTTGATAACCGCTTACCGCTGTTTGTTTCCAAATATGCTAAACTAAATTTATTGCCCAAACCTTTTGGTTCGGCTACTATAACATTTTTTGATAAATCAAACGAGAGCGTTTTTTCTTTGTTATGTAAAATAAATTTTCTCATTAATACGCCTCCGCCAACTTAATATTAATTTGCCTTACCAAATTGTCGACATCCACCTCTTGTGCGTAATTTTGAACAACTACGGTAACATTTTGGGTTTTTGTTTGTTGACTGTAATCGTAGTTATATGTATCGCCCGGCGTGCCGGAAGTGTCAATATTATCATAAATAAAATCGCCTTGCGGTTGCTGTGCGGGCGGAGTGGTATCCACGGACTCAACTTGTTTGGTGGTATCCAAACCATCGTTGTTTAGTTTTAATTTTACATAACCAACTGTGCCGATATTCCCGGTCAACCAACCTAAAAGGCTGTTATATGTGTTAATAAGCCCGTTAATCATATCAATAACCCAATTAACGGCTTTTTCAATTCCACCCAGAACAATGTTTATTACCTTGGTAATTCCGGCAAAGGCATTTTTAACAATATTTGAAAACCAAGTGAAAAGAGGGGAAAGCCAATTTAACAATTGACCTAACAAACCAAGCGGAATTGATAATTGTTGTAAGGCAAGTTGCAACGGAATTAGTGCAAGGGTTATAAGCGGCTCAATTAATTGAAACATTAACGATAAACTCTCGAGCATTGGTGTTAGGGAAGCCATAAGCATATTTAAAACATTTGCAAGCACTCCGCCTAAAATATTAACAATAGGCATTAGAGCACCCATTAACGAATTAAGCAAAGTTGTAACAACGCCAAGTATTGGTTGTAATGCACTTGTTAATGTTCCAACAAGGTTGTTAATTGCTTCCCGGAACGCTTCGCATTTTGTGTAAAGCAAAACCAAAACGGCAACAACTGCCGCTATAATTAAGATTATTGGGTGGGCTGCAAGGGCGGATAATCCGCTCATAAGTTTTGGTATTAAATTAATAATTCCGCCCACGCCATTAATTACTTTACCCATTACAAGAGCAAGTGGGGCAAGTGCTGCAACAACCAATAATGCTTTTGCGGCAAATTCTTTTTGGCTTTCGCTTAATCCGCTCATCCATTGTTGTAACTTTTGGAACTTCGGCAAAACTGTTGTTTCAACAATGTTTGCCAATTTCTCAAATAACGGCAATAATGCTGTGCCAATTTGCAACGCCACATTTTTAAATGATTCTTTAATTCTATTAATAACATCATTAAATTGAGCGAGTGATTTTACTTGTTCGCCCGACAATGTGCTAAACGAATTAAACTCATCTTTTAATTTTGCTAATTCCTCGCTGCTTGCATTAAGCAATGGCAGCATATCGCTTACCATTTTGTCGCCAAAAATAGCATTGGCATAGGATGCTTTTAATGTTCCGTTCTCAACTTGTGAAAGGGCGGTTATTATGCCATCAAACATCTCATCACTATTTGTGTAATTGTTCAAATTCAATCCAAGTGCTTGAAATGCTTTTGTTGCATCGCTAACCTTACCCGTGGAAAGGTCAATCATTGTGGCACGGGCTTTTACCATTGCTTTATTAAACACTTCAAAGTCCGTTCCAGTCTGTGTCGCAATGTATTGCCACTCTTGTATTTTTTCCGCACTAACACCAAATTTTTTTGTTAAGTCATTTATTTTTGATGCAGTTTCAATTGTTTTTACACCTATTGCGGTAAAGCCCGCAACAGCAGCGGCCGCACCGGCAGAGATTCCCGCCATCTTTTGCCCAACTTGGGTAATGTTATCGCCAACTGTTTTTAACTTTTTTGCAACAGCATCAAAGTTTAATGTGTTAATTTTTTCCAACTGCTTTTGTAATTGTTTACCCTTTAACTCGGTTTGTGCTAATTCGGTTTGCAATTTCCTATATTCGGCGGTGTCGATTGAGCCGATGTCTTCCAGATATTGCAAGCGTTGTTGCAATGTGTCGGCACTTTTTGCCGTTGCATCAATTGCCTCTTGGGCAACTTTTTGTGCTCGGGTAAAAGTGTCTGCATCATATTCTAACTCAAGGCTTTTTTGCAATGCAGATAACTCGGCTTGGCTTGATTTTACTTCTTTGCGGAGTTCATTCATTCCGCTGTTAAACTTTTTAGAATCTGCCGAAATCTCGACAGTTAAACCGCGAATATTATCTGCCATACAACTTTACCTCCCTTTTAGAAAATTTACTGCTTCCTTTGCATTAATGTTTCTTACTGTGTCGTTGTTTTTATGCTTGCCGTTTATTTTTTGTTGTTGCAACTTAATTGCTTGCTTTAATTCCAAAATATCAAGTCGCATTAACAAAATATATAAGTCATTAAAATGTGTGTTTCGTATAATGCTATCTTGTATTTGGTGTTTAACGCATCCTTGAATTATTGTTGTAATTCTTGGCACATCCATTGGCGGTTTATTTGTGCCGCCGCCCATTAACTTGTTGTATTTGTCAAATAGGCGTTGCAACTCTTGGCTGTGCCATATTAGTTTTTTGGGTCATTGGCACTATTGCTTAATGCAATTTCAAATATATTGGTAACTTCGTTTATTAACTTTTCAAAACGCTTTTCCTCGGAAAAATCAAACAATGTTAAAAACTGCTTAAAGTTCAAAATGTCTTCACACTCTATAAGGCAATACAATGCCTTAAAAGCCGAAAGCAGCAAACTTGTGTCCGCTGTTTTTAAATTGCTTGAGCCAATACGGGCAATATAGTTAAAAAGAGTTTCATTTTTGGCTTGTTCCTTAAATTCCTCTTCCCACTTCTGCTCAGCGGTTATTGAAGTGTTAATGGTAACAATTAGGTCATAATCGCTTACGACCTTTTTGTTATCTTTTATTTGAGAGTTCCAACAAGGCAATTTGGTTTTAATCATAATTACGCTCCCACTTCCGGTAGCGTAGGAATAACAACCGCATTGCCGAAAGTTTCATAATCTGCATAACCCGGCTCGGCGGTAACATTCCAAGCATAAACAACATTGCCGTTTTCATCTTTGTAGTCTTCGGTTGTTTCGCCATCTTCAATTTGCACCGGCACGCCTTTAATTTCAATAGGCGTTTCAAAAGCACTTTCATTGATGTCATCTTCGCTTTGGTTTAGCGTTTCGCTTGGGCGGCTTGATGTAACGCCTAACAGCCAAGTTTTAGCAACAGTTACTGCACCCGCTTCGGTAAGTTCGCAAGTTTCAAAATATAATGCGTGTGTTATTGCTTTGGCTTGTTTAATGTCGGCAATTAAGCCGGTTGCAACTTGCAACTTTCTGCCCATTGCAATTTCATAAGCAGATGAAATGTTGTTTGTGGTAAAACTGCCCGTTTTGCCTTTGTCGTTTACAAGGCTTGCAATTTTTAAGCCATCACCGAAAATGTTTTTAATTGCGGTGTCGGCTTCGAGCGAAATGCTTCTTGCACCACCGGCACCATAAGCAACGGGCGTGTTCCATCCGCCCTCGGCGTTCGGTAGTGCGTATTTAATGTTTTGAACATTAAATTTAACTAAATTTGCCATTTTATAAATCCTCCTATTTTAATTTATTTTTTATGGCTGCGTAAACTTTGTCTTTGTTTGCTTCAAAGGTGTTACGCACGAAAGGTTGTCCGCCATCTTTAAATTCTAAAATATTAATTAATGGAACGCCCTCCCGACCTTTGGCTGTTACTGTTTTTGTGTTGCCTACATAACGGCGGTCTTTGTATTTGGTTTTAATAGCAAACGAATTTGCAAATTCGCCACTGTCTTTTGGTGATGCTTGTTCCAAAGCACTCTTCATAACTTCCGCACCCGCTTGAACTGCTTCTTGCCGCTTTTCATAACTACTGTGCAAAAACTCATTAAGCATTTGGTCTAATTCATCCCCAATATTCTCAAGTGTTGTTGCCATTAAAATACTCCTATATAGCGGTATTCGCTGTTTTTGCCACGAAACTCGCCATCGGTGTCATACAAATCACGCCAATCGTTTGTTAACGCAAATTGCTTCGTGTTCAAAAATGCAGTTGTAATGTTTTTTAAAATTGCACTTATAGAACTAACCGAAGCATCTGTTTTGTTGTAGGTGTAATACAAATTGATATTAATATAAGGTTTTTTTGTTTTTGGCAAGCCATCGCCAAACCCGTTATTTGCATTTAAAATGCTAAAAACAACATAAATGTTTTGGTTAATAGTTACTTGCGTGCCATTTGCCAATTTGGCAACATTGGCTTGCACCCGTTTTAAATGACTTGATAAAATTCCTTGCGTTAATAGGGTAGAATCTAAAATATTTTGCACTGTTTGCTCAATCATTTTTTACCCTCCTTTTTAACTTGAAATTCCATCATTTTTTGTTGCTCCATATAATTGTCAACGCCAGAATTTAAAACAAAGGTGTGTGCTTTGTCGGTTAACCCATTTTTATAAATTTTCACATCTTTTGTTGTTAATAGTTCATACAACGCTTGAACAAACGGGATTCTAATGCGTGCCGGTTGTAATACATTATCAGCCTCTAATTTAATTGCTTGGTTTCCAAAACTGTTTTGCCATTCGCAATAAAAACTATCGGTTGTAATGGGTTGTTCGGTTTCCTCATCAAAGCCAAGCGTAACAGTTAATAGCACATAATTTGTTGTGTAACCAATACCCGCTTGGTAAATTGTGTCTTGGTATCCGAATTTTACAAGAGTTCTTTTTTCTTTAACTGTTTGTTTTGTTGCCATAGGTTACCGCCTTAACTGTGCTATTAAATGCACAATCATACTTTCTTTTTTAATAAGAGTTTCGGCTTCGCCTTTGTCCCGGGCATCTGCCCACAAACTTTTAATTGCATTAGCACGCTGTAAGTTTAGTTTTTCATTGGGCACGCCCGCTTCTTTCATAAACTCTTCGGCTTCTTCAATAAACCCTTGTATAACTTCCTTTTTGTTGGCATCGGCATCATAATAGCCAAGTTGATAACAAACTTTGTCTATAAAACTTAAAGCCATATTAATTTACCTCCTTACTTTTTATGATGCCTTTTACCTACAAAAATTTATTTTATTAGCCCGCATTTGCGGCAAGTGTTACAACAACAAAACCGTTTTTCTTTGTTACCGCTCCGCCAACAAGTGCTTCGCCACGAATTACAAGCAAGCCCGCACTAAACTTTTCGTGTTCGCTAACTCGGATGTCGATGTCTTTGAACAAGTCAAGTTCATAATTTGTTGGGTCGCCGTAAAGCATTGTCTTTTTAGCGGTTGCACCTTGTGCTAACCCGCTTAAACCGGTGACATTGGAATTGATGCAATATTTAACTGTGATGCCGCCCTCTTTAATTAAACCAACATTTGGGTTTGACATATCCGGGATAATTTCGTAAACGGCTTTTTTCTCGTTTGTTCCACGAACTGCCCCAAAGGCTGCAAGGTCGGTTTTGTTTAGGAACAAAATTGCATTTGCTCCAATTTCCTCATCGCTGCCATATTGCAAAACAATGTTTTTTAGCGTGTCCGATGTAATTGCACCGGCACCGCTGACTGCGGCAACTTCATAAGTTTTATACATTGCTGCGGGTGTTTCATCATCGTTAACCGAATTGATAATTCCCATTGCAGCCGATGTTCCGTTTCCGCTTGTTATCCAAGTTGCAAGTTTTTTACGCAACGAAATTTTAATCGAGTCATTAACTCTTTTCATATAGTTAATTGGGGTTAGGTTGCTAATTTTGTTTGAGATTTCAGCAACAATCTCCAAAAGAAAAGGTTTAATGGTAACTTGCTTAAACACCGGATTGCTTGATGTTGGTGCTGTTCCCTCTTCGCCGGCATCGGCTGTGCCGTAGGAATCATCGTAACTGACTTTATTTTCGCCCCAACCCTCGGTGTCTTCAACTTTAACCAAGTCCACAATGCTTGAAACTTGATTAAAAAGCGAACCACCCTCGGATGCTTTTGTCGGTTGTGTTGTGCCGCTTGAAAGCAACGCCCTTAATTCTTTAACCGGAATTGTCGTTTGTTTGCTTTCTTTTAATTGTTTTGCTCGTTTTTCAACTTCGCTATCGGCACTTTGCTCCCTATTTTCCGCACCTTGAATAAACATTGCTTCCATAGGTTTAGCAACATTGCTTGTGCCGCTTGCCGGGCGTGCCGCTCTCTCTTCGGCTTCGTTGTCCGCTTCGGCTTTTTTTGCTTCGGTTATAAGTGCATCCACTTTGCGAATTTCAAATTGAATTTCATCAAAGCGTTTTTCATCCGCACCATCAACCTCCGCCAATAATTTTGCTCTTTGTTCCAAAAGTTCTTTTAATGTTTTCATTATTTATGTTCCTCCACATATAAAAATTTTCTTTTTTTTAGGCGTAAGGCTGCCTCTGCCGCATCTGCTTCCCTTTTTTCGTTATCCAACGATAGTGCTCGGGCATTATCCAACGCCGTTTTTTCGTTATCCAACGCAGCACTACGGGCAGCAATTGAAGTTTGAGGGTAAGCACCATCATTAACGGCACTAACCTCAAACACTTTGCTAATTTTAGTTATTCGGCGTAGTGGTAGTGGTTTATCTAAATCGAACCATTCATCGCCGGAAACCACTAAACCGAAAGCAAACGACATATCTTCAATGTCGCCACGCTCAACCGCAGAGCATAATGCTTGCGATGTTGCGTTATTTTTTATATCTAAATTGGCAACAATTTTCAACCCCTTGTTGTCAATTGAAATATCCATTGTGGAACGCTTACCACGGCGATGCCTTGCTAATGGTATTAATTGCTCATCGTGGTTAACCAATAATTTAATATCGCTTAAATCGGCATCATCCAAAGCGTGCGGGTCAATTTCCTCATTAAACCAATTACCTATTGTTGTGCGTTGGTTAAACACAATAGGGTAACCCTCAATAATTCCTTGCAAAGCATCAAAATTAACCGGTTGCAACTCGTTTAATGCACTTCTAAAAATTGTTTTGGGCATATTTATTAACTTGGGGTCAATTTTAAAATTTTGTGGCATTTTATTGTTCCTCCGTTTTTTTATTGTTTATATCTTTAAGTTGTAGTTGATATTGGGTTGCAATATTTGCTTCAATGTAATTTAGGCTAACCCTTGTCGGTTCGCCATCTGGCTCAAATCCTAACATCTCTCTTTGTTCATCTCGGTTTAGTAGTGCCGCCGGCATTGTTTCAATTACAATTTCTTTACGCTGTTTAAAACTTAAACTTTGCACCAATTTATCGTAAACTTTAATGGTGTTACCAAACGAAAGTTCACGGGGAGTAAATAATACAACTTTAAATGCTTGGCTTATTGCAATTAAAATACCCTCAATTGCTGTCTGATAAAAACTGCTAAATTCATCATCGGTATATTTACCAAGGTAGACCGGCATTGAAACGCCAAACGGACTTAATATTTCATCACGAATAAATTCCAAAGAGTTTTGCGGAATATCAACTGCATTAATATTAACCGGGGAAAATTCACTTTCATAGTCGGTTGCCACAATGCCTAATTTGCTTGTAAAAATGTGATTTTCTAATTCATCACGGGTTATAACTTTTTTGTCGGCATCAGCGACTGTTTTCATACTTAACACGCCTTTGATGCTTAAACTTGCCTCTAACGCTTTTGGCACACTTTCTTGGATTATGTGCATTGTGTGTAGGTTTTTCAAAAGCCCGCTTGCTTCCAAAGTTCCATTTTTGCCGCCACCTAACAAGGCATTAGCACCAAAACTATGGCGTATGTGAATTATATCGTGGTAGGGCAAATCGTAAATAACAGTGCCTTTTTTCTCAAATTCGATGCGGTGCTCGCCAGTTGAGGTTATGTAAATTCTTACTTTGTCAGTTTCAATTGGATAGAATCCCAAAGTTTTACGCTTTACTTTGCCGCCACCCAAGTCAATTTCTTTAAAGTGCCAATAAATAAAACAATTTTTATTTACCACAGTTAAATAAGCGACTTTGTAAAGAAAATCACGGAGCGTGCTAAATGGATTAACCCAACCAGAAAGCACCTCGTTAATGCTATCATCATTAACAGTTATCTTCCGCACCGGGCTTGTTTTTTCGGTAACACTTTTAATATTACATTTGCTTACTTCTTCACAAACACGATGAATCGCAGTTTTAACAATATCACTTGCCATAATGTCTTTGCCAAATGAAGTGAAAAGCGGGTCATCTAAAAAACGATAGCGACCTCCACTGCTATA
>ENA-UOOK01007278-UOOK01007278.1-fermentation-metagenome-genome-assembly--contig:-NODE-7278-length-10160-cov-15.412073_pt1 | contig 10160 bp, 8 predicted proteins | sample MGYA00245777_ERZ724023 | MGnify/ENA primary metagenome ERZ724023 (study PRJEB28704, sample SAMN03018312) | fermentation metagenome | biome: anthropogenic terrestrial biome; feature: soil; material...
ATTTTCTTCATAAGCTTTTAACTTATGAGATGGAAGAAAAGGATAAGCGTTCCATCGAATGTCGTATTAGAAATGCACATTTGCCTTACAGGCAATATATTGAAGATATTGAAATGGACTGTCTCCCAGCAGATATGCAGAAAAGACTCCCTGAGTTAGCAACACTTGATTTTATTGAAAAGGGCAGAAACATCATCATGACCGGTAACCCAGGAACCGGAAAAACTATGGTCAGTATTGCTTTAGCATTAAAGGCATGCATATCAGGCTATAAGGTACTATTCACAACAATTCCACTATTGGTTACTACATTGAAGGAAAGCAATAGTGCTAAGACATTAAGATATTTTGAAAATAGATTTGAAAAGTATGATCTTGTCGTTGCTGATGAGTTGGGGTACACCTCATTTGACCGTGAAGGGACAGATTTGCTGTTTAACAATCTTTCTTTAAGGGCAGCAAGGAAATCAACAATAATTACTTCTAATCTTTCATTTGAGCGTTGGATTGAAGTTTTCGGTGATCCCACAGTTACAAGTGCAATGATAGATAGACTTACTTACAAGGCAATTCTCGTTGACATGGAGGGTGATTCTTATCGACTAAGAGAAACATTAAGAGAAAATGGTGCATCTATTAAATCTTTAACAGCTTAAAGTATTTGTGCCTTTGTACACAAATTTTAGAGGCACATTTATTTACAAGAAAGTGACCTAAAATTAAATGGTCTTTTGACCTAATTTTCGGTTGACAAATACACTAACCTTATCATATCCTGGAAAATCATCTCCATCAAATATAGTCGAGAGTATTTGTTGCACTTCTAAGTCATCACATATTTCACCATAATACCTTCCTTGTTGCTGAAAAGTCTTATGGTACTTAATAACAACTCGTCCAAAATAGGATTTATACTCTTCTAGTTCCTCACCTTCGTAATTGATACCATCATAAATATTCAGTTCTTTAGTAACCTTTTTAATTGTGGTAAGCAGCCATGTATCATATGATAATTTTAAAAGGCATATAGCTATTTGTCCTACATAAAAATAGCGTTGCTTACTTCTCCAAAACAGCCATTGATTATTAACGATATCTGGATTATTTTGATATAATTCCATAGGATCTTCATAACCGTTTGATTGGTTAAATTTTATTTTAATATTCCCATAATCTATTTGGTTAAAATGAAGCAAGTTATTTAAATATATCTTTTCCATAGGCCACCTCTTTTACATTATCTTTTGTTCCAATATTAGTAACACCCTATTTTTAACAGCTAATTAATACTTTTTAGGGAATTTTTTATTTTCCAAGTTGCCATAAATATTTATCAATGGTTATAAACTAATAACTTCCCTTCTTATATCTTTGCTGTCCTGATGATGTCTTTTCAATTGGAACGATTCCTATATCAGTTGATTTAATATAATTGATGAATAAGGTGCCAAGTAACAATCGGTTACTCCTAGATAATCTATTCCATTCATAGCCTTTGAATAAATCACGTACTAAAAATATTTCTTCAGAATTCAAATTTATTAGTTCTTCTTTTGAAATTTCCAATAATTCATTTGCATTTAACACTTTTATTCCTCCCTATGAGAACAATCATATAAACAACATTGTTATAACAATTGTATCTCTAAGGGAACTTTTTTACAATATAATTGTGTATAATATTCTAAATTTTGACACCTTCCGATTTACGGAATTATAAACTAAGCCTCCATAACAATCTGCCAACAATAAAACCCTCAGCGTACTGAGGGTTTTATTGTTGGCAGTTTCTTGAGCCAAAGCGTATACTCAATTTAAAGTGAATCTCCACCTTGGACTCGTTAATAACATTAATTCTTCTAATTAGGCACTTGATAAACCTACATCTAAATCCTTATGCACATAGCTTGATTTTCCCAATTAGTAGCTCATTTCTTCAGTCTTACTCATAACCGCCTATGGGATAGGTAGTTTCGGAACTACAGCCTTCACTTGTCCCGCATGGTTAACAAAACAGTAAATAACAATCAGGAAACCAATCCATACAATACCAATCACAACAGCTGCAGTAATTATCTTAGTTTTAGCTTCTTTTATCACTTTGTCCTGCTCAAATGTATTCTCCATGTCCCTTTTATCGAGGATTTCCTTATAATTGGACTTTAGCTGATTATAACTCATTCTAAAGAACCACCATTTAACAATCATAGCTACAAACGTAACTAGAAGATACGCCACAGATGCTGTAATGAATATCTTGGTTACAAACATCAAGTCTTGACTCAGACTTCCAGTTTTCAGAAAGTCATCCCAATCAACAGAATCCGTAAGAATGATTGTGATTAGGAACATAATAACAGCTATAAAATTATTTTTTAAACCGTCAATTAAATCATGTATCATTTCTTGTAATTGTTTTGAAGAGTCAATAATGAATGTTGAAATCTGGTTTTTCATTTCAATATACTGTTCCGTCGTTTTCCTCTGATACAACACATAATTCGATTTTATTGAACTCCAAATATCTTCACCAATTGCAGAAATTTGATCTGCTTTTTTGCAGTTGAGGCAAATAACATTTCTGGTAATACCCGCACGCTCTACTGTATTATCACCTTCAAACGCCCATTTAAAGAGTTGACAAATATGTCGATTATCAACAATTGTATTTATTTCATAATCAAAACCACCTTGTTCAGGTGAAAACTGAAGAACCATTTTACCATTTACAATATATGAGCTGTTTGCTAAATAAAGATATGAAAACATCGTTTCTAGCTTATTTAAAAGCAATACCGTTTTCTGATCCTTATCTTCAATATCTCCTAGAAGTTCAAAATCATATGGTGTCAGAGGTAGTTCAATACGGTTCAGAAATAAACTGGCATTCTCACACTTTTTTAGATACTCTTGTCTTGTTATATCTAATTGAGGCCAACACTCATCCTCTTGGCAAAAACCAATACTGTGTGTGTAAAGTCCAACTACTTTATCTAAAACTTCAAAGCGTAAATAGGAGTGATTAGAAAAGGCGGATACAAAAAACCTTAATAACTCATCTACAGGCAAACCTATATAGTATTTCATAAATTCATCAAAGCAATAAATTGACAGAGCATTGTTTTCATCATATTTTTTGTCAATGTGGATGCTTATTTCAACCTCATCTTCTGCATCCCCATCAGAAAGGAATTTATTGTATGCATCTTGCCATACCAATTTATCTTGTGAGCGGTAAGTAAAATCTGTACACGCCCTCATAGTAATTTCAATATCATCACGTTCTTTAAAATTTTCGAGGTAGGCATCAAATCCATTCTCATCGGGTAACGCATCAATTATTGCTGTAAATTCAGCATTAACTTCTGCAGCGGCTTCATAATATGACTTTAATCTTCCTATCACTTGTTTAGAACTACTCAAAAAATCAAACACTACTGCCACCTCCCTCACATTAATATTTAAACATGATTAATTCCTTTCGCGAAACAACTCATAAGTACTATTCTCACGACATGCAATTTGAAGATATCTAGCTCCGTACTCATCAGTATTTGCAGTAATAGAATCTCGATAATTTTCTGTATCCTCAGAAATACTTAATTCGATTCCCGTGGTTATAGGAAATTTCAATCTACGACGTTTCTTAATAGCATCAGGAACCGTATTGAATTGCCGATCGAAATTCTTTTTCTCCGGTAACTCAAGCAATGCAGTTTGCAACTGTGCCATGTTAAGAACAGGCTCATCAGGTTGGTAAGCGCCTACCAATGTATTAACAAACTCTGGATAATTAACTTGTTGAGGTGTCTTCATAGTATGAATCAGAGTATTTCTTAAATTATAGTAATCTCTTTCGGAATGTTTTTTTACCTTCCTCTTCAGTTCCATTTCTATTGCATTAAATGCAGCACTAGTGTTGGTTTGGTCGCTACGTTCCGCAGTAAGTTCAAGGAACTGAATCGCCCAATACTTTGCATCATTATCAGTATATACTCGTACTGTATCAAACGTAACCTCTTCATCTATGAAGAGAGGGAACACCGCCGATTTCCATACATTTTTCTTCTCGCTTGGAAATCCAAAATTCTTTTGTAAACTCTCTCCATCATACCATTCAGAATGCTCGACCTTTGCTATGATGTACATATATTCATCCGCATCGTTCTTAATAAATGCCTGAATCAAACTACCTTTCTTAATTTGTTTACCAGTAGCCGCAATTCGCTCTTGGGCCTGCTGTTCTTCTCTCAATAGTTTATTGGCAATACTATGTGAATACGAATCTAACTCACCCTCTTGTTCTTCAGTTAGTGCATCAGAACTGAGTGTGATATTAACAATTCTATCTATACAGTTAACTACAGTCGTATTACTATCAGGTATCGTATACAATTTGATACTATCATTCTGGGTAGCAAATCGTATGTATTCATTCACAAACGTATTAAAATCATCTGGCATCTCCTTACGAATTAGCAAACCACTGCCAACATCAATATTATGAAATGACTTGTAAATTATCATTTGTTTTACCCTCCCTGGTATAATTTGTGTATCAATAAAATGGTAATTGGTCAGCATAGATAGTTTAATACCATTTTAAGACTTTTGCATATCAAAGTACCCTATTATTCTTATTTAATAAAATTTAGCTGTTCTTCTTTTACAATAGAATTATAGGTTCGATGTATGTTATTGCCGTAATTCTGATGATCACCGCATCCATTGCTCTCTTGGTACCAAGATATATTTTAAATTAAGGTATAAATCATAATCCCTTATTATTCATTTGAATCCTCACCTTAAGCAAAACATAAATGCACAAAAAGTGCCACAGGTTATGAAACCTTTTACTACAGCTCCTTCTCAATTTCTTCAATCTTTTTCTTCATCCCACGTTACATGAAACTTCTTATTTCAAATTAATAATATTAGTTGCCGCTTTGCCGAATGTATGTTCTTTTATTTTACTATGATTTGAAACATTATACAAGGTGAAATTTAAAAAAGCAGCGTAAGAAAATTAATCTTTATCTTAATTCATTTTTTATAATTATTTTTTCATAGAAATTTCCACATAATTCTTAATGCAATTAACTACTACAATTTATTGTCTAACAACACAATTGCATTTAACACTTTATTCCTCCCAATAAAACAATCATATAAACAACATTGTTATATCAATTGTATCTCTATGAATGCTTTTTTACAAGATAATTGTGCATAATATTCTAAATTTTGACACCAGCCAATTAGCCTAATATAAATCTCAACTTCCATTACTATCTGCCAACAATAAAACCCTCAGCTTATCTGAGGATTTTATTCTTAACAGATTCTTGTTCTTATCAGAGCAGTAACCCCTTTATGTATCCCAGCTACTGCTCCTACTCTTTCTAATCATAGTAATCTACCATCTGCTCCATCACTATTCCTGATTCAAACTGTATCTCCAGTCTCTCTCCCTTATTCACTTTGATGATGTTTATTAATCTTCTGACTAAGTCTTCATCAAACTCTCTTACCTGTGGTCTTACAGTCTTTAGGGTACTGTCCATTTCCGTTAGTTTCTGTTTATAGTTCTCAGCCTGCTTCTTTTCCCTTACAAGCTTTAATTTTGCCTGTTTAAGCTCATTTATCTGTTCAGATATCCTTTTGTACTCATTATCGAAATCTTCTGCTACAGCTCCTTGTTTTGCGTTTTCTTCGATTAAGGTTAGCATCTCCTTTTGCAAGGATTCAATCTGCTCATCATATTCTGTTGGGATATCTTTAGTAGAGTATCCACCGATAACCCTGATGACATTTTCTCTGAAAGCGCCTATAAAATCTCCATTGTTTTCTACTACATTATTAATAGCAGTCATAATGGCATTATGTAGTGGTTCTTCTTTTAATGTAGGTGAGTGCTTGCAAGTTGCTTTTGTGCCATTCTTTAGCCTGTTCTCACATCTCCATACTGCACTTTTTTGTCCGTATTTTGACCATGTCTGTCTGCGGTATGGATGTCCACATTCGGCACATACTAAGATTTCTGTTAGTGCATATTTGGAGCTAAATTTGCTTTTTTCCTTTTTTAGCTTATTTGCTTTTCTTGTAACTGCAGCCTTATTCAGACTGGCTCTCCTAGCCTTCTCTTCCTGTACTTTATAAAATAATTCCTTGGGTATAATCGCCTCATGGTTATCTTCGATATAGTACTGTGGTACAATGCCGTTATTCTTCACTCGTTTCTTTGTTAGGAAGTCTACGGTATAGGTCTTCTGCATCAGGGCATCTCCCATATATTTTTCATTGACTAACATTTTTTCTATTACACCAGGATGCCATGTTTCCTTTCCTGTGACTGTTTTAGTTTTATCTGCCTCTAGAGCTTTTATAATCTCTCCTATACTACTTCCTTCTAAATACATTCTAAAAATTCGTCTCACTATATCTGCTTGTTCAGGTACTATAACCAGTTCCCCAGTTTTTTTATCTTTGGTGTAGCCCATAAATTTCTTATGATTAACCGTGATGATTCCATTTTCATATTTTCTTACAATTCCCCATTTTGTATTTTCACTTAGGTTTCTGCTTTCTTCCTGTGCTTGACTGCTTAAGATAGTAATCAGTAATTCTCCTGTGCTTTCTAGGGTATTTACACCCTCTTTTTCAAAAAATATGGCGATATTCTTTTCTTTGAGTTTCCTTATGGTCTGAAGCGAGTCTACTGTATTTCTTGCAAATCTACTGACTGATTTTGTTATGACCATGTCTATTTTCCCAGCCATACAGTCATCAATCATAGCATTAAAATCATCACGCTTTTTTGTATTAGTGGCTGACTTTCCATCATCTGCATAAATGCCTGCACTCTTCCAATTAGGATTACTTTTTATCTTGTCTGTGTAGTAGGATATTTGAGCCTCGTAGCTGCCCTCCTGTTGTTCTAAGGTGGTACTAACTCTACAGTAAGCTGCTACTCTTAGGGTTTTTAGCTCCACCCTTACATTCCTGTCATATATGGTTTGTGCCGGTATAAATGCTACATTCTTTTTTGCTACTGCTACTGCCATTGTCATTCATCCTTTCTTATTTTCTCATGTTCTTCCTCCATAGTTATGCCATTGATAAATTCTACTAGGATTCTTCCATCTTTATAAATAACTATCTGCTTTATTATGTTTATAAATATATCTTCATCAAACTCTGTTAGCTGTTCTTTCTCAGCCAGTAATTGTTTTATTTTTTCAGTGTTGTAATCATAATCATCTATTTTAGCGATGCCATAATAAGCCTTTGCCCTTTTAAAGATTAACTCTGATAGTTCCTTAGACGAGAAATGTTCTTCTTCCTCTAGCTCTTTTATTCGTTCTTCCAACTTTCTAATTTCTAAGGTGATCCTTGGAGGTTCTTTTTTCTTACCTTTATCTAGCATCCATTTTCTTGATAATATTTTATTGGTTGCTGATATAAATGCAGTTTCTATATCTTTTTCAGTTAAAAATAAATTTCTGCAGTGTACTCTATTTTGGTAGATGTATCTCTTACACTTCCAGTTGCTCTTCTCAGATGGTCTACCAGCATGTTCAATGTATTTGCGATAAACATCACCACATTCTCCACATATTAATTTACTACTAAATAAACTTTGATTTTTCATACTATTTGGTTGTAGGGTTCTTCCTAGTGCTTGTTCCTTTTTCTTTCTTCTTTTCTGTACAGATTCAAAGGTTTCCTTATCTATCATCTGAGGATAAAAGTCATTCCCTACGTACTTAATATTTTGAAGTATCTTTCCTACCGAGCCATGATTCCAATTAGGTTTGTTATTAGCATTTAAAAATCCTACATTTGTAAGTTCTTTTGCTATGGCATGTAGGGAGGAACCTTTACGGTAATCCTCAAATATCTTTTTAATCACATCTTCCTTTTCTTCATCAATTATTACTTTTCCATCTACTATCTTATAGCCAAGTGGCATATGTCTTTGCATCTTCTACCTCACCTCACTTTCCATAATGCTCTGTCAGTTCTAGGTTGTTAATTAGCTTAAATGTAATCTCATGATTTTCTCCAACAATGAGATTTTCCACCGTATGGAGAAATAGGTTTTCGTCATACTCTTCTATAATCTCTGGATTATACCTTATGATTTCTAGCAGTCTTACTGTTCCTACGATTTCTTTTTCATAACCGTTATCATCAAGGCATTGATTCCTCATTTTCTTAACGGCTTCAATTTCTACAGTCAGAGCATTTTGTCTTTCTATAAAAATAGCAGAGTCAATATACCCTTTCGATACGACTCTACTAAGGATATGACTCTGCTCTGTTAATTCCATAATTCTACTATTTAGTTTTTTAATTTCTTCTTCCTGCTCATGATCCGTTCTTAAATTCTTCAAGGATTCAAGTAGGGGATAAAGGATATCTGTATGATTGCTTACCAGCTTATTCCACATAGTTAGGAAGGTTTCTTTTATAATATCTTCCCTTACAGCTTTCATACTGCATTTACTTATATCTCTTATATGCTGGACACAACACCACTGAATTTTTTCATACGGTTTACCGATATAAATCTTTTGTCTCCTAAAGGTGCTACCACATTCCTTGCAGGTGATTTTGCTACTAAATTCATATCTGTTTTGGTATTTTCCACTATCATCTACTCCCATTTGATTTCTTCGATATTCATAAATCTCTCGGACCATCTGCCCTTCTTCTCTTGTAATAATAGGTTCATGATTATCTTCAATAAAATACTGAGGCAGTTCTCCTTTATTTATTTTTCTTTCAAAGGGAAGTACCTCAGTTGTATATGTCTTTTGTAATAATAAGTCTCCCTCGTAGATGGGATTTTGTAAGATTTCTTTTACTACACTGTCCTGCCATTCTTCTGCTGAGCGTATGGTTGGGACATTATCGTCATTTAAATACCTTGCTATTACATAGGAGCCTTTGCCATTTAGATATTCATGAAAAATTCTACGGACAATCTTTGCTTCATCTTCTTTTATTATGAGATTTCCATCTTCATCCTTGGTATATCCATAAGCAGGATCACTAAGCTTAAATGTTCCATCTTGAAATCTCTTTTTAACTGCCCATTTGTTATTAGTGGAGATGCTTTCTGCCTCTCCTTGTGCAAGGGAGCTTAGTATGGTAATCATCTGCTCACTTTTTTCTGATAGGGTATTAATATGTTCTTTCTCAAAATATACCCCGATACCAAGTGCTTTTAGCTTTCTGATAGCCTCAATACTGTCTACTGTATTTCTAGCAAACCTTGTGACGGATTTTGTAATGATCATATCAATTTTGCCGTCTTCACAGTCTTTTATCATTCGTAAAAATTCATCACGCCTTTTTACTTGTGTTCCACTTTTGGCTTCATCAGCGAAGATTTCTGTGTATTCCCAGTCATCTCTTTTTCCTATGAAAGTCTTATAATATTCTACTTGTGCAGAAAAGGAATTCTGTTGTTCTCTTGAATCAGTACTTACTCTGCAGTAAGCACAAACTCGTTTTTTAGGTTGTAATTCTAAGATAACCTTTTGCTTTACAGGTTCTATTTTTCTTACTTTCTTTGCCATGGTCTTCCTCCTTTCTTTTAGAACTTTAGTTCCTGTTAGCAACACACATTACCACAAGAATTTAAATATAGCTAGTGTTATTACACATATACTTTTGAAAGTTCTGGAGAAAAGGTCTGACGGTTTAATTCATCAATTTCTGCATATTCTTCATCCGTTATAATTCCTCTACAAAGTAAGATCTTTAGCAGTTTTAAAGCCATTTTATATTCTACTTCTTTCGCTGTTTGCTCTTTGGTCATCACCATTCCTCCATATAAATTTTATTATTGTTTATGTAAGTATTTTTCATCTGCTTAATATCACAAAAATAGGGACCGCCATTTTAAATAAAAAACTTATAAATAGACTCTCGTCTATTTCAAGCGATCCCCATTGCTTCTAATATTAAGAATTTGTGTTGTACTTAGACACTACCTTCCCCAACACACAAAGCCTTGCAAGCAAGACTTATAGGGCGATTACATAAACTGCAATTGGTTGTAACTGCTTTTAACAGTTATTGCATCATAGGACTCTCACCTCCACCGGGATCTCCGCTGGCTGCCCCCATTGCGATGTCTGTGGCTGGGC
>ENA-UOOK01007279-UOOK01007279.1-fermentation-metagenome-genome-assembly--contig:-NODE-7279-length-10160-cov-6.204453_pt1 | contig 10160 bp, 13 predicted proteins | sample MGYA00245777_ERZ724023 | MGnify/ENA primary metagenome ERZ724023 (study PRJEB28704, sample SAMN03018312) | fermentation metagenome | biome: anthropogenic terrestrial biome; feature: soil; material...
ACTTTGCCAATAAGCAGGGAATTCCTTATGTAGTTGTAATTGGTGAAAATGAACTGGAATCAGGGGCATTACTGTTGAAAGAAATGAAAACCGGCAAGGAGTATAAAGTTTGTATGGAGAAACTGGGGGAGATTTCTATGGAGAGGGTAAGGTAAATATGGACGGAAAGTATGTAAGAATTCAAACGAGATACTGTGGGAAAACCGGGAAGCCTGTAGGTATATTTGCTGCTTGCTGGCACCTTATGGAGGGGGTTATGCGAGAAGATGCCTTAAGTGAAGAAGATAAGGAAATCTATCTTAATATAAGGAACTGGTTTGAAGAAAATTTGCCGAACCCTCCATACTATGAAGATGGAAACACAATAAAGGCTATTACGTGGTTTAAAAAGGACAATTCGAATGAAATGCTTGAAAGGCTGCAGCCGCTCATCGGGCTGCTGGAAAAATACAATGTAGATTATGATGTTGTGTATTCGGATGATGTGGGCGAAATTATCTATGAAGATGATTTCCAGATTGCTGTTATTTAGATATGGTAGGGGAGAGAGCATGAACATAAAAGCTTTATTCTTAGACTTCTATGGTACTTTGGTATATGAAGATGGTGAAGTAATCAGCAGAATATGTAAAAAGATTAGAAAAGCGTCTCCGTATTGTCCGGAGACCAGAGAAATAGCAACTTATTGGTGGGAAAAATTCTTTTCATCATGTGTTGAAAGTTATGACGAAAACTTCAGGCTTCAAAGGGATATTGAGATGGAGTCATTAAGAGAAACGCTTCAAAGATTTGGATGTAACGAAAATATAGAGAAAATTAGTGAGGGCTTATTCCGTTATTGGGCAAAGCCTCCCATATTTGAAGATACTTTGCCGTTTCTAGAGAAGATAAAGTTACCAACATACATCGTATCAAATATAGACCGGGCAGACTTAATTAGTGCTGTATCTCATCATGGTATTAAGGCAACAAGTATTGTTACCAGTGAAGATGTCAGGTCATATAAACCAAGATCGGAAATCTTCTTAAGAGCTTTGGAACAAATAAATGTCAGACCGGAAGAGGTTCTACATATTGGTGATTCATTATCAAGCGATATTGCTGGAGCAAAAGGACTTGGCATTAACACTTGTTGGCTGAATAGGAACAGGAAGAATAATTCCAGTGGACATAGGCCGGATATTGAATGTTACAGTCTGTTAGAGGTACTCAACTACTTGTAAATGAGTAATATTATTATGCTGGATAAAAATAGAATAAATGTTTTAATGATTGGAATAAAAAAATGGAATATGTTAGAATTAGACTATTAGAATAGATGTGAAGGAGATACTTTTTATGGTATATGCGAGACCTCCCTGTTAAGCCTTAATACAAAATAGTTCACGAGCACCTCCTTTGTTTTTGTTGTTATAATCAGCAATCAAAAATGAGAGGAGCTTGGACATGAACTATATTCAGAATGTCTGGAAGCTTTATGCCATCCGGTTCTTTCACAACCTGATCCCTGCTTATGTGATTGAAAGGTTGTTTTGGGAACAAAGGGGCATGACAATCCAGATGGTAGTATACACAGAGATCATATATGCAGTAACTGTAGTTTTGCTTGAGATTCCAACCGGTATTATCGCTGATAAATGGGGTCGGAAAAAGATGATAGTTTTAAATGCTTTTTTCGGCTGCTGTGAATTTTTGATACTGGTATTTGCAACTGAATTCTGGCACTTTGCCGCAGCAGTATTCCTGGCAGGGGTTGGACGTTCCGCATGCAGCGGGTCTGAGAATGCACTGCTTTATGATTCGCTGCTTTCAAATGGTGATGAACATTCTTTTGAAAAGTGTTTGGGACGTTTAAATGCCTGGGATTTTTCAGCGGCAATTCTGGCAGCATTAAGTGGAAGCCTAATGGCCAGTTGGTCTGGATTTGAATTGAATTATTGGGTATCCTTTGCCGGGATGCTTGTTTCCCTGTGCATATCACTTAGGCTGGTGGAGCGTGAGGTAAAGAGTAAGACGGATGAACCAATTTCGATCAAAGAATATGTAAAAGCTTCAGTACACTTCTTCAGAAAAAATCAAGGAGTATGCCTTGTACTGCTTTCCGGAATGGTTACAGGTGCAGCACTGAATTTTATTGATGAATTCTGGCAGCTTTACATAAGCAGACTGGGTGTCCCAGTAATATATTTCGGCTTGTTTTCAGCAGGGCTAAGTTTTTTAAGACTCCCAGGGAATATATTTGCTTATAGAATCAAGAATAGGATGAGTTATAGGACCTTGTTATCAGGAGTGGTTTTTGTCTTTACTGCTGGGCTGTTATACTTATATGCAGTTAAAGGATACACCAGCCTGATAGTGATTTTCCTTATTTGCATTGTATCAGGTATTATAGAACCTGTAGCTACCGGATATTTGCACCACCGTATTGATTCTTCAATGAGAGCAACCATTGATTCGTTTCAGTCTTTAGGATTAAGATCAATACTTATCATTGTAGGGTTAGGCTTCGGTTTTTTCTCATCAAGATTTGATATTTTTGGTGGTTATGGGTTTATCTCTTTCATATGTGGTGTGTTCTTTGTATATTTCTTTATTTCATCTAAACATGTTATAGAATAGTAAGGGCTGTAATAGTAATAGGGGCAGATGGTTCTGCCCCTATTAAAAAATCAAAATAAGAAATTATTAAATCGTTAACTCAGTAAGGAAATTATATGATGTATAAACTCGTTAGTGTTTGCTTTGCCTCCGATATCCTGTGTAAGGAACTTGCCTTCTTGAAGAACTTTTGATAAAGCTTTTTCAATGGAGCTCGCTGCATTAACTTCACCTATATAGTTTAACATATGAACTCCGGAAAGGATTATTGCAGTAGGATTGGCAATATTTAAACCCGCAATATCCGGTGCGCTGCCATGCACAGCTTCAAAAACGGCCATTTCATTGCCGAGATTTGCACCTGGAGCTACACCCAATCCACCAATCAGACCGGCACATAAATCAGAAATTATATCTCCGTATAAATTGGGCAGTACCAGGACATCATAGTTTTCAGGGTATTGGACTAATTTCATACACATTGCATCAACAATCATGTCTTCAAATTCAATTTCATTGTATTCTTTTGAAATGTCCCGTGCAATCCTTAAAAACATCCCGTCAGTACATTTCATAATATTTGCTTTATGTACACAAGTAACCTTTTTTCTATTTGCTTTTCTAGCAAATTCAAAAGCATACCGGATAATTCTTTGGCAACCCCTTCGGGTGAATATTTTAATGCTTTCCGCAGCATCTTCACCAACCATATGCTCAATACCAGCATATAAATCTTCAGTATTCTCTCTGATTATAACCATATCAATATCCTGATATTTTGACGGAATATTAGGATAATTTTTGATTTGTCTTACATTGGCAAATAAATCAAGCTCCTGCCTTATTGTAACGTTAATACTCCTAAATCCTTCAGCTATAGGAGTAGTCGTTGGTCCTTTCAATGCAACCTTGTTTTTCCTGATGGAATCCAATACCCTTGTGGGGAGAGGGGTTCCTTCTTTTCGGTACACTTCAAAACCTGCCTCCTGCACATCCCATTGAATGGGGATGCCGGCAGCTTCAATTATCTTTTGTGTAGTCATAACGACTTCAGGACCAATTCCATCACCAGGAATTAATGTGATTGTATACATAGCTTTCTCCCTCAATATATTTTCATTGTCATCGTTTTTCACACCTAATCGTATGATTCCATATTTTATACGAAGAATAACTCACGGATTCTCTACATTTTCCTTGTTAAGTATCAAAACAAAAATCTCAAAGTAGTTCAAATTTTTCTGCAAACCAACTCACCTTTACCGATAGGTACAACCAATGCATCAACTCTTGGATCACACAAAGCCTTTTCAATAAAGGGCTTTAGTGTATCGTAATGATTGATAGCATTATCTGCAACCAAAATCCCGCCACTGACCAGCTTGGGGACAATCAGATCATAGCATTCACTATAAATTTCTTTTTCCGCATCTAAAAAGCAAAAAGAAATATCGTTGTACCCCTTTAGATTTTCCAAAGCATCTCCCTCAACCAGCTTAACAACATTTTGAACCTTTGCTGATTGAAATGTTTTTTTTGCCATTTTGATTTTTTCGTCCAGTATCTCAAACGTATGGATAACCCTGCCCGTTTCCCGGTATGCAAGGGATAGCCATAACGTAGAATATCCGGCACTTGTGCCGATTTCTACAACGTTCCCTTTAGGAGATGATGCCAGTAAAAGGGATATAAACTTTCCTGTATCAGGTGGTATTTGTCTTAATCGTTGTAACCTTGGTATACCATTTTGCCTGTCCAATGAATCAATTTTGTTCAGATAATCCATTCGTTCCTGAATTTCAAGCGGTATTTGGTGAAACATCTTGCATCACTCTTTTCTCAATCTTCTGAATTCGGCAATGTTGAAATGGAGTTAATTTATCGACCAAAACCCGTGTGCTATTGCCTGGCCCGCAGCCAATGTCTATAATTTTCTTGGGGTGAAGAAGACTGATCCGATTCACAAGATCCACTGCTTAGCTGTGTGCGCTCATTCTGAAATTTCAAATATTGATTGGAGTTCCAGTTTATCAAAGAGATACACCTCGTTTCATGCTTTTTTCGAAAATATGTTGTTGACGACTCTTTTCAACTTGATTATGATTATATCAAAGGATTAGTTATATGAAAAATATTTAATTCGTTGTTAATATATATGGATTCCGAATAAATGGCAGGAGGAATGGAGGATGGATATTCGTCAATTACGATATTTTTTAACCATTGCAGATGAAGGCAGCATAACAAAAGCTGCTGAAAAACTACATATGTCCCAACCTCCACTTAGCCAGCAGTTGAAGCTGCTTGAAACAGAATTGGGCGCACAGCTTTTTGAAAGAGATACAAGAAATATTACCTTGACGGATGTTGGTGAAGCGCTTCTCTACAGAACGCGACAAATCCTGGATTTATTTGAATTAACAAAAAATGAGGTCATGGATATACATGCGGGGCTGGATGGAACTCTGTCTATAGGAACTGTTTCATCAGCAGGTGCAACCTTCCTGCCGAATATAATGCAAAGATTTCATCAAATGTACCCACGGGTTAACTTTGAAATACTTGATGAAGACAGTGACAAAATTATGGAGATGTTAACACATGGTATGATTGACCTGGGTATTATCCGAACGCCTTTTGCTCAAAATGAGTTTGAGCATCTTACGTTGCCTTCTGTTCCATTTTCAATTGCATGTGAAAATGTTTTCTGGGAACTTGAAAGCGAAGAAATTGAATTATCTGATCTTGGGGATAAGCCTTTAATTGTGCAGCTTCGGTATGAGAAGGATATAAATACTGCGTTCAATGTTCTTGGGGTCAAGCCCAAAATACTGTGTAAAAGCAATGATGTCAGAACCATACTGTCATGGGCTAATTCAGGTCTTGGTGTTGCGCTGGTTCCAAGTGATTGCAGATTTCTGTTACCAATCTCGAATTTACATTATATAAATTTAAAGGATTCCTTTCTAAACGTAGGGACAGCAATCATATGGTCAAAAAAACATTACCTTAAAACGATTGCCAAGCATTTTATTAAATTGTTTGAAGCATATGGCTAGTCAATCCTAATGACGAACCCCTGCAACTTATTAGAAAGGCCATAATGCTCAACCTGGAGGGCATGAAGTCTAATCCAATTTTGTCACAGTGGTACAACCGGGATGTTTTTGAAAAGTTTGAACAGCTTTTTCGCGAAGAAAACGGTATGGGAGCAATGGATTTCTTCTACAAGAACACCGTGGCACTTATCAGGGTGTGGCAAGCTGAAGGCAAAATCAGAAAAGACATCGACAGCGAGCTTATTATGGCAATGTTCATGGCTATCATTAATATCGATACACATAAGGATGAGATTGGGCTGCAATATTTTCCGCAGCTGCAGGAATATCTTACGGAGTTTGTATTAAAGGGGCTGGCCGATGAGCCAACCGCAAATAAGAAGGAGTGAAAGTATATGAAAACAGTCATCATGTCCTATTCTCTTACAGGCAATAACGAAGCTTTGGCAACACGCATTGCCGAGGAGCTTAAAGTGGAACACATCAGAATAACAGAACCAAAGAAACGTACATACGGTACGATAGCAGCGGATATTGTTTTTGGGAGAACACCGCAGACAGAACCTATGCCGCAAGTAATGTCAGCGTATGACCTTATTATTTTTGTAGCGCCCATATGGATGGGGCAACCCGCATTCCCAATGCGGTCATACTTGAAGCAACTAAAAAAACACCCTCAGAAATATGCATATGTAACAATAAGCGGCGTCTCAATGAATAATAATCCGGGATTACTCGGTGCATTGAAAAGCAGAACGGGTGCTGAAGCGGTGACAGTTGTCGACCTGCAAATAGTAGACCTTCTGCCATCCGATCCAAAGCCTACTACTCAGGTCATCAGCGCATACCAGCTAACAGCACAGGATGTTGAAAATCTGACGAAACGCGCGGTTACAATGCTTCGGGAGAAATTACCGAAAGAGGTATGATCCTAAATGAAAGAAGTAAAGAAAAGACTGCTGAACTTGCTTCAGAAAATGGATTATCTATAGATTATACAGGCTTTGAAGAGTTGTCATGACTGATATGCACCACTATTACTTATGGAATTGATCGTATGCTTGGTGAATTGGCACGCTGCGGTAATCAGTTCGTAGGAGATATGAAGGAGTATTTGAAATGCCAAAAGTAGAACTAACCAACATGGTAATGATACAAGATAAAACCACAGAGAAAGTACTAGTTCAGGAAAGAATAAAAAGCTGGAAAGGGCTGTCCTTTCCTGGTGGTCATGTTGATGAGGGTGAAAGCCTTGTCGATTCAGCAATTCGTGAAATTAAAGAAGAAACAGGACTTGATATAAAAAATCTTAAATTCTGTGGGGTCTTTCATTGGAGCAATAATAAAACCTTTGACAGATACATTGTTTTTCTCTATAAAACCGCTAATTTTGATGGTGATCTTATTACTGAAATGGATGAGGGTAAAAATTACTGGATAAGCATTGATGAACTAAAAGCACGACAAACTACAAACGATTTTCGTGAATACTTACCGATGTTTTTTGGAGATGGATTAAATGAAGCCTTCGGTTCCTGGAACAATGATGAACCGTGCGAGATTGTGTATAAGTGAGAGGTAGGCAAATAATGAATCGCTTAATAAGACCACAGAAACTTAATAAAGGCGATAAAATTGCAACTGTCAGTCCCGCGCTTGGGATTGCCGGTGATAGAGATGTTTTATGGCGTTATAATCTTGGAAAAAAACGGCTTGAAGATGTTCACGGACTTGCCGTTATACCTGCACCAAATTCTATGAAAGGCAGTGATTACTTAAGAGAGAATCCAAAGGCTCGCGCTGAAGACATTATGTGGGCATTTGAAAATAAAGAAATTAAAGCGATCATTGCCAACATAGGCGGAAATGATAGTATTAGGATTATCCCATATATTGATACTGATATCATAAAGCAAAATCCTAAAATATTTATTGGTTATTCTGATGTGATGGATATTCATCTTCTTTGTTATAGAACCGGGCTATCGACCTCTGTCACGCTTTCCTCAATACCACCAATCAGCTCACTGTCCAAACCACTTTGCGCTGCTGTCAAATCGATAAGCTTCTTATCGTAATAAGGGATGTTGAGTTCAGCTGCAAGCTTTTCACCTATCTCGCGCCCACCGCTGCCATATTCACGGCTGATTGTTATGACACTCCGGGATGGAGCGCTTTTATGGGTGAAGTCAGATATCTTTGTTTCTTCTTTGTTCTGATATTTCTTCAGAATAAACACAAGTATTACCAGCGCAAGTGAGAGGGTTATCGCATCCGAAATGGGCTGTGCCCAAAGCAAACCCTTGAACAAGAAACGTTTGTTGAGCAGAAACAAAAGTGGGATGTAGAACAGCCCCTGACGGGCAATTGACAGCAACAGAGACGCTTTTGCCTTTCCGAATGCCTGAATGGTAGTCGAAGCAAGCATCTGTGGGCCAAGGACCAAGAATGACCACATATAGATTGTCAAAACGGTAGCACCTTCAGCTATGACCTCTGGCAGTGGTGTAAAGATGCTAATCAGAACGGATGCAGATATTCCGAATAGCATGGTCAGCATTATTCCTATGCCTGTTGTCATTAGCATACCGGTTTTTATGATAGCCTTCACGCGCGAGAAATTCTTTGCGCCATAATTATAGCCGACAAGCGGCTGGCAGCCTGCTGCAAATCCCATGAAAATGAATGTCCCAATATACATCAGCTTTGCCGCAACACCCATGCCAGCCACCGCATTTTCTCCGTATGTCTTGGCAAGGTTATTGCAGACAATCATCGCCCCACTCATTAAAAACTGACTGAGCGCAGCCGGGATACCAATGCCAAAAGTTTGTCCCCATATCTTCTTTTCACCTGAAATGAATTTCAGCTTGAATTTCACGAGTGATTTGCCCGATAGATAATAGTATATATAGTATCCGAGCGCAGCAACATTGCCTAAAACTGTGGCAATCGCAGCACCTCCGATACCCATATCAAAACCGAAAATGAATATTGGGTCGAGAATGACATTGACCACCGTTCCTATCAGCATTCCAATGATTGACGGCATGATTGCACCCTCGCTGCGAATAAGCTGGCCGCCGGCATAGTTAAGCATTACAGGTAGCGTCCCGATAAACATAATGAAGGCATAACCGAACGCATACGGATACACCGCTTCTGTTGCGCCTAGAAGAGTGATAAAGGGCTTTAGAAATATGAGCCCCACCGTCATCACCAGGATACCAAGCCCTGTGGAAATGGCTATTCCTGTTGACAGCGTTTTATTTGCGGATTGACTATCCTTCTTACCAAGACAGCGTGAGATATAGGAAGCGGCGCCTGTGCTGACGATTGTAGCGATCGCCATCATCAGCATAAAAATCGGAGTTGTTATATTCGCTGCCGCAAGCTGATTCGGATCGTTCAGCATGCCGATAAAGAACGTGTCGACGAGATTATACAGTACCTGTACCATCATCCCGAGCACAACGGGTATCGACATTTTCAATATTGCTTTTGTGACTGGTGTATTGCTCATTAGCTCTGTTTGCTTGTTTTGTGTCATCAATTATTTTCCTCACTTCTATCGTTTTTTATGAAAGGCTGATGGCCGCCCGCCATAACCTTTTTAAACGCCTTAACTTAAGTTGTCGTTTATGAATTCGCATCGGCATTCAGTGTCTGTTTGCAAATAAAGCATGTAGTCTAATGCTTTAACGAATTCCTAAGACCCCCGCCGAACGGGTTCACTTGATCTTAACAAACCGAAAATATATTTTTCATTTCAAACTAAACTCTTTTGCTTTTTCCAGCAATCGTACACAATAATCACGAAACTGTTCTTTTTCTTCATTCGACAGGCAGGATTCTATGTTTTCAAGCCATTCGTCGTAAACACCCACAACATCTGTAATCGTTTGCTTACCCGCATCGGTAATATTCAGAATGTTTTTACGTCTGTTATCAGGGTTTTGCATACGCTTGATAAGCCCGCGTTCTTCAAGGGACAAAATAGCTTTCGCTACCGTGGTCTTGTCCAGCATAAGTGAATTCGCAATCATATCCTGATATGCATCACTGTGGAAGTAGAGAAATGTGCAAATTTTGTGCTCGGTATCGGATACTCCCGCTTCGCGTATTTTGGCGTGACCGTATCTTTTTGCGTATTTTAATAGTAAACTTATTGTATTAAAATCCATTTTTTGCTCCTTTCGGCTGGTAAAAAAACAGTTGAACATTCAACTGTTGTAGTATAAACAATTCTTTAGTTTTTGTCAATATTTATACTTATCATGGAAGAGTTTTGCATATTCATGTATAATGTATTATGAGTTGATTACATACCGTATTTTTGTCTATAATCATAACAGTGAAAAATAGTAGTACAGTTCCATCTTTGAGGTTGGTCTGTAAATACAAAAGCATTTTAATTAGGTAATTGCGAAACTAAAAACCCGAAAACGGTGGATAACTTTTTTGCTTAACGAAGAAATGCGGATTTCAGGGTAATTTAAAAAA
>ENA-UOOK01007280-UOOK01007280.1-fermentation-metagenome-genome-assembly--contig:-NODE-7280-length-10159-cov-3.567597_pt1 | contig 10159 bp, 10 predicted proteins | sample MGYA00245777_ERZ724023 | MGnify/ENA primary metagenome ERZ724023 (study PRJEB28704, sample SAMN03018312) | fermentation metagenome | biome: anthropogenic terrestrial biome; feature: soil; material...
AGTGATGCAAATTTCAACATGTTGACGCTAAATGAGTTTTTGCAGCAGAATCATAGTATAATTATTTGTGTAAATCATTTTAATTTAATTGTACGCACGGCTCAAATGAAGTTAAGCCCATAAAGACTTTTTCTTAAACAGTTTTGGCTCTGCAAGGGTAAATTCATTTCGGCTATAGCAGAAATGGAGTTTAATATGATCAGTATCTTAGTATTTTTAATTGGATTAATTATCGGAAGCTTTATGAATGTGTGTATTTACCGTATTCCATTGAGAGAATCTATTGTTACAGAATCCTCCCATTGCCCTGTATGTAAAACGCATATAAAATGGTATGATCTAGTACCGCTATTCAGCTATCTTTTGCTCAAAGGTAAATGCAGAGTATGCAAAACCAAAATATCGTCGAGGTACCCATTAGTAGAGTTTGCAAATGGAGCCGGCTGGTTTCTGTTATATCTCATATTCGGACTGAAACCTATGTTTTTTGTACTTTGCGTGATTTTGTCGATTTTTATGGTAATTGCTTTTATAGATAATGATAGAAAGAAATCAAATTTGTACAGCAAATAAATATTGATTATGTATGATTCTACTGTAAAAACCTAGATTCTGAAAGGTAAGGTTCGGGGACACGCCTCACTCCGAGCAGAAGGTATTCCCTTTGCGTTGAGGAGTGTCCCCTATATATTCGTTCTATTAAAACTTCAACATCGTCGCCTTTAATACTCCATTTATTTCTCTCAATTGTCCTAGTATATTCTCACATACTTCACAATCTACGCTTACGAAAGCTACAGCTTTTTCACCTTTTCTGTTTCTGCTCCATTGCATGGCAGCGATGTTTATGTCGTTGGCTCCTAAGATGGTGCCTATCTGACCAATAATTCCAGGCTTGTCTATATTTTGAATAGCTATTACATATGGTGTTGGTTCAAAGTCCAGTTTATATCCAAAGAAGTCAACTATTCTTATTTCTTCTTTGGTAAATACTGTACCGGATACACTAAGTTCTCTATCTTTTGTTGTAAATTTGAGTGTTATAAGGTTAGTGTATTTATCTAAGTAAGAACTTTTGCTTTCAACCATTTCTATACCCATGGTTTTTGCAATGTATCCTGCATTTACATAGTTGATGTTTTCATTTACAGCGTTCTGCAGTAAGCCTTTTAGAGCTGATAAGGATATTAACTTTGTATCCTTTTCTGTCAAATCTCCGCTATATATAACTTCAAGCTTCTGAACAGTTGGTTTTTCAGCCTGATAATATATTTTGCCTAGGATTTCTGCAATTTCTGCATATGGTTTAATGCCATCAAGGTCATCTACTTTTACAGGTGGCATATTAACAGCTGCAACCATTTCGCCCTTTAATGCACCTGCAATAAGTACTGCTACCTGGCTGCTCACATTGTGATTTGCCTCTTCACTTGATGCTCCAAGATGTGGGGTATATATTACATTATCTAATTCAAGCAATGCATTTGTGTAATCTTGTTCTTCAGGTTTTTTAGTAAAGTTTGGCTCTTTTTCGAATACATCTATTGCAGCGCCTGCAACTCGTCCATCCTTTAATGCTTCATAAAGTGCTTTTTCATTTACAATGCCACCCCTTGCAACATTGATTATCCGTATGCCTTTTTTACATATTTTAAATTCTTCCTCTGCTATTAAACCCTGACTTTTATCTGTTTTAGGAATATGAACTGTAACCACATCAGCTTCTTTCATTAAATCTTCAATAGTTTCACATTTTTTAATACCCATTTTTTGATATCTATCATCAGTAACAAAAGGGTCATATGCTATTACCTTCATATTCAAGGCTTTTAGCTTTGAAGCTACAATTGTTCCAATTCTTCCGAGACCTATAACACCTGCAATTTTACCATCAAGTTCATTTCCAACAAATTTGTTTCTTCTGAAATCTTTGTTTTTAGCAGCCATGAATGCCTGTGGAATATTCCTGAAAAGTGAAAATATCATACCAATGGTTAATTCTGCAGCAGCCATAATATTTCCTTCGGGAGTATTTACTACGAGAATTCCTCTCTTTGTGCAAGCATTAACATCAATGTTGTCTATTCCATTTCCTGCTCTACCTACTACTTTAAGGTTTTTACCTTTTTCAATAACCTTTTCATTTACCTTAGTAGCACTTCTTACTATAATGGCATCATAATTTTCTATTACATCCAACAATTCCTCAGGTGAAATACCAAATGGGGTATCAACCTCAAATCCATTCTCCCGTAAATATTTAATACCATCATCAGCCATTTTATCTGTAACTATGACTTTCATTAACACAAATCCTCCTATCACACTTCTTTTTAATAAAATATAAAGGCCAAGTCCAATATGGACATGACCTCTCTGAATAACAAAGTAAGCCAATCATCCGACATATATTTAACTTAAATACAATTATAAACCAATTATTTCGAATCTGTCAAGAAAGCTGAAGACCTTTTTGAAAATTTGGGGGCGAACTTTCAATTGCAGTACTCTGTAATGCCTTGTTTATATTCAAAATATAAATATCACTTTCATCAATAACATAAAATCTACATACCTCTTCGATGCTTATGCCCTTTTTATATAAAATCGGCTTACTTAAATCATCGGATATTCTTACCATATCTTCAATTGATGCAACTTCTACCCAGCTTTTTGTATCAACATCCATGTTGCCCGTCAAGCCAACCATTCTACTACCATAATTTTTAAATATTTGTTTTATCATTTTATGTAAAGGATCTATAATCAATGGAGCAGAAAAAATTATCATAAAAAGAAGTATAATTACACATATTCCTCCTCCAACCCAGCAAGCCATCATCTTTTTACTGAATAATGGAGAAATATCTTTTTTCACTCCTTCAATTGTACCTTTTTTTTGTGCTAAAGAATTTCCACTTATTTCAAAATATCTTTCACTTATTGGAATTTCTAAAACAGATACAACATTTTCTTTAACATTACCTTCTTCAGTTTCTAATTCATAAGAAATACTAAATAAGATGCTTAGATTATTGTCAAAGCCAAATTCAAGGTTCTGTTTTACCATATCTATATAATTACTGTAATTATCAAGTTTAATAGGAATATTTTTTTTAATTGAGATTAAGTTATCTTCTCCATTAAAGCTTGTATCTGGAAATAATACATATTCCTTTTCCAATATTTTTTTTGTTCCTCTCAAACTTGGAAGAGTTCCAGTCAAGTTTGCAATGATATTATATTGTCCTTTAATTTTTGCCGATTTGTCACTACTAATTTCAAAAAGAAAATGTACATCAATATAATCCATAAGTTTTGTAACATAGATATTGTTTTCACCAATGCTTTTCTCTGAGTATATCTGGTTAGGCAGTAAAAATACTTCATAATTTGTACTAGCTTTAGCTGAGTACGTTAAGGCAGTGTATTTTTTATCATAATATTTCTGGTTTTTATTAATTATGTATGCAAGCAATCCAATAACAAGCAGTCCAATTGCCATAAAAATAATCAGACCGTTTCTTAAATGTTTTTGTATGTACAAAAATTTGTGTTTAAAATTCATATTGTTCTTCATCGATACCTCCGTTACTCTTCAAAAACAATGTTGGCCATCCTATCTTTGGGATAGTGTAAACAACTATGCCTCTAATAACTCCGGGTCTTATCAATTCCGGATCTGCTGCTGAATTATTGTCACCTTTGGTTTTATATCCTATACCTTCTTTATCTTCCATAATATCTATTATTCTATGAAAAATATATACTTCATTCGATTTAAATTGTATTACATCTCCTACTGCAAGATCCTTTGTTTCCATTTTCTTTACTAATACCATATCCCCAGGGTATATCATTGGCTGCATGCTTCCTGTAGCTATAACATACGGACGTATAGGGAATACTCCTGCAGAAAACCATACAATGGCAATAGAAATAATACTTGTTATAATTAGAGTAAAAGGATTTTCAGGTTCCTTTTTGTAATTGCCTTTTTCCTTTTCTTTCACCTCCATATTATAAATATATTGCAAGATCATGAAGCTAAAAAAAGGGCTCAAAGTACCAATCAATGCTTTTGAAATCCAACTTAAGTTGGGAAGGACAGGAAACAACCAGTAGAATCCTTGCTGTATTCCCAAATATATAATAGAGAGAATAGGGCCTCCCATATATACCAAATAAGCAGCAAATATATTATTGGAAAGCTCTGGTAAAAGCATGTCCCCAGCAAACTTAATAATATCAAATTTTGTTTTGAAGCTCTGGTATGAACTTATTGGCAAGTTTGTAAATGTCATTAAAACTGCCACTAATACCAGATATAAAAATCTACTTTTGCCGATACGACGATTATTTATAAGATAGTCTCTTGCAAACTCCCTGCCAATCAATGAAGAACAAATTAATAAAAGATTAATAAAGATACCCCATAAGGAATGATCGTATGGGCTCTTACCAAAGCCTTCAATAAATCCCACAATTATCAGTAGTAGAATATATGCACCAGAAACTAAAATTGTTATCCACATTAAAAGATTTTGCAATCTTACTTTTCCTTGTTGTCTTGTTCTTGGTAAATTCCATGTAATTAAAATCATCCCAATCCACATTACAGGTTTCCCAATATATATAAAAGATTTACTTCCTTTTATTGTTCCTGGCAGAAAGTTCTCAAGCAAATAAATTAAAATAATTATACCAAGTAAAAGAAAATTTCTTGGTTTGGAGACCTTTGTTAACTTGAATAAGTTAGATAAGAAGCTTTCTTCATATTTTTCTTCATATATCATTGGTTTGTACCTTTTTCTGTGCCATTATCCTGTTGTTCATCAAGTTTCTCGGGAATTTCAGAATCAAGTTTCTCGGGAATTTCAGAAGTTACAGAGTTCTCTGTGGGTACTGGGTTCTCAGTAGTCATTGGCTCCTCAAGACTCTCAGTAGTCATTGGTTCTTCAAGACTCTCAGTAGTCATTGGTTCTTCAAGACTCTCAGTAGTCATTGGTTCCTCAGAAGTCTCAGGAAAAACTGGGTTCTCATCATTCATAGTGTTATTGGAATTTTCATTACTTACAGGAGAAACTATTCCCATTACATTCTCATTTTCCTTCTTTTTCTTTTCTTCCTCCTCCTTTTTTATCTTATCTTCTTTCTCTTTCTCTTTCTTTTTCCTTTCCTCTTCCTCTCTCGCCTTCTTTTCTTCAACAAATACATCTGCAGTTTCAATATATATACTTCCTGACAAGCTTTCTTGCCAAAGGCCAAATCCATCAGTAATTACACATAAAGCAATAAAAATACTGCTAATTAGAATTATTGCTTTCATTCTCATAAGTCAGCACCTCGCACATGATTTTATTTATTCAAACGCATTGTATTGTTTGAATATTAGTTCAAAGGATATATTATATTTCTCATTTTCTTTAATATCTTTGAGTGTAAAACTTATAGTTCCTTCTTTAATATCTTCAATATTTCCAAATGCATTAAGGACTCCTAATGGCTCCTGTACATTATATTCTACTAATCCTTCCATTAATTCATCCGCTATACTCTTTATCTCACAAATTACGGGTACACTTCCTTGGTTTATTACGCTATATTTTATATATGCAGAATATCCAGGATATGCATCAGTAATATTTATATTTAGCGTCTTCTGATCTTGGATCATGTTTAACTCAGGTTTTTTTTGCTCAGCAGGTATATTACTGTCGCTAATTTCTATAACTTCATATGAATTGAATACTACATTAATATTACCTGTATTAATGATATTTTCTACTTTTATATCATTCAACCAGCTACCATAACCTAATCCAATAATATTAAGAAATATTGTTAAGCTGACACATATAATGCCAGATCTGTTAATACCTTTATACTTCATTTTTTTGCCATAACGTATTTGCATAGAATCTACTCCATTCGATCAAAAGTCTTTGCATATAATGCCACCTGGGTACGATGTTCCAGATTCAATTTTGATAATATGCTGCTTATGTGCTTTTTTACAGTATTTACTGATATGAATAATACTTCTGCAATTTTCTCATTACTAAACCCTTTACACAATTCACACAAAACCTCCTTTTCTCTCAAAGATAATTGATTGATTTTACCTTTGTTTATATCTTTTTCAGTGTAATATGTAACAATGCTTGGATCATAATATTTTTTTCCTCGTATGACCGAATTTAAAGCAAATAATATATCTTCAGCCATGGCTTCTTTTAAAATGTAACCATCTACTCCAATTTTCTCAGCCCTTTGTATGTCTTTCCCTGATATAAATGAAGTTAAAATTATATACTTTGTATTATGACTTATTTTTTTTCCTTCAACTACTACTTCAAGTCCATCTTCACTACCCAATTTTAAATCTATTATCGCAACATTAATTTTATTTTTTTCAATTATATACAAAGCTTCCTTAACATTGGACGTTTCAATAATGTCAATGTTTTCCTTTACCGACAATATTGACATTATACCCTTTCTCGCCAAAGGATGATCATCAACGACTAAAACTTTTATACTGGTCATGGTAATAGTATTCATAGTGCTTCACTCCGATTTTCTTTCACTATATTTAAATTAGGAAAGGAAATTTTTATCATTGTTCCTTGGGTCGGTTTGCTGTCTATCTTGATATCTCCATTCAAAGAATATACAAGATTATTGATGTTTTTTATTCCAAGACCCATACTGTTATTAAGCATTTTGCTTTTTAAGTCGAATCCTGTACCATCGTCTTCGATATCAAGCTTTACTTCACCTTTTTCCATCTGTAGATTTATAAAAATATTCTTACTTCTGCCATGACGTATGGCATTTGCTACAGCTTCATATATTATTCTATATATTATCCTTTTAACATCATAATCCGAAAGTTCCTGATTCCCTGTGACATTTACTATTATATTAACATCATTTAGTTTTGATACTTCATCTATATATTTTTTCAAGTTATTTTCAAATGGAGTATCTTCTTCTAATTTTCCACTATAGCTATAGATAGCTTCCCGTAATTCCTTCATAGCATTTTTTAATGAATTATTAACAAGGTCAATCTCATTTTTTAATTCAGTATTATTACCATCAGTATATCTGTGAGATATTGAATATAGTTTGCTTGATATAAAAAACAGATTCTGGCTTACACTGTCATGAATTTCATTTGCGATACGACTTTGTTCCTCAGCAATCAGTAATTTGTGGTTCATATCTTCAATTTTAAACTTTTCAAATATAAAAGTACTTAACGATGCTAGAAACCTTATCTGGTAGACTCTCTCTTTTTCAATCATGCCTTTGTCTCTGATTCCTACTTCTATACCAATTACTCCCCTCACTTCATGGCAAGATTTTATATTTACAGCAATTAGATTCTTTGTCTTGTAATTATATGTTAATAAATCATCCGAATATGTGTTAAAGGAAGTATCCTTTCTAAACTTATTCAATAAAAAGATTTTCATATCTTCTGTTATTGCATCACTTGTTTCAAAAGCTTCTTCATTATTTTCAAATTGGAGGTATATAAATGCCATAGGAGTTTTGGTTATATCTTTTACATGCTGAGCTATTATACATAATAATTTTTTTTTACTATTTGTGTTCACAAAGTTTTGGACAGCTTGGTAAAGCGAGGCTATGTATTGCAGGGATTCATCAAGTAATTTATTTGCTTCAACAAGTTCATTGTTGACCTTGACAAGATTATGCCTGTCGATATTAAGTTTTTTAACCAATTTCATCATCTGCCATATGGAGACTATTATCATTGTATAGCTTAGGATTAAATTATAATTGTTCAATAAAAAACTCGTAATGTTATTACCATTTTCATTATTTATATAAAATGATATAACAGCTAAAGCTGCAGTATATGTCAATAAGTTAAAGCAAAAGAAATACATACTTAGAAAATATGTAGTTACAATAACTGTATTCAGTGAATACCAAATATATGGGCTATTTAGACCTCCTGTGGGCAATAATATTATTATGTTGAATACTGTCTCTAAGATTACTATTCCCTTAATGATACTCTTTGAGTTTTCAAATTTAGTAAAAATAAAGATGGAAACAACCGCAGCGATACTAAGTCACTTAGAAGCAATTTATATTTAAGAGGGGATTGGTGGTTCCCCGCCAAGTAAAATACTGATGTCAATACTAAAGAAATAATCCTATATAAGGAAATTACTTTTGTAATTGAAAAAAATTCTTTGAGCCCTTCAATTCTTGCAGTTCGTAAATGTGCTGTAGGTACTGTAAATGCTGTAGGTATCTCAGATGTCGCAGGTATTGAGAGTCTATTCATATATGGATATGCCTCCGTCAGTATTATTTTTTACTTCTAAAGTATTTCCTGCATTTGCTATTATATACATTTAGCAGTAATTGTTTTTTTAAATTTTTAGTCTATAATTTACCACACTTATATTGTATTATTGAGGATAAGTTTTATACTTATCTATATAAAATATATTTCATTAGTTATTATTTAACCTTAAAAAAAATGTCAAGGGAGTGCCCCTTGACATTTTTTTCTGTCATCGCTCAATATTATTTAGCTTCTACGTTTTCGTTGTACTGTCCAAACTCAAATGTTACGGTTATAGGTAATACTTGATCTATAGCTTCATTGTTATAAAGACTGTCAGCAGGAATTTTGAAATAGAAATCAAGTATTTCTACTTCATCACTGTTATAGTTACAAGGAGGAACACCAACAGTAACGTAGTTTTCAGGCAATAATTCCTGACCAACAAAGGTATCATAAAGAGCTGTTCTTAATCCGCTCAAACTTATTTCATTTGAAGGTAAGTTCGGCAGGTCAGAATAGTTGTTACCTGTACCAGTATGCATCTGAGCTGTATAATTTACCTTAATGGCATTAAACAACTTTTCAAGCTCACTTCCTGCAGGAATTGTACCAAAATCCACATGAACATTAGTGATTTTGGCAGGAATAGTACCCTTATTTCTTATTTCAAAATATGTTCTGGCCTTTGTTCCTGGGTGCATGTTGTGGAACTGGAAAGTAACAGCCTTATCACCATTACTGAATTCTGGTTCTATAGTATATACCCAGTTATTATTTGGGTTTTTGGTAATGGAGCCATCAGAATTAATAACATCATATTTTTCATGTTCATAGCTAAACGAACCATCTTCAACATGGGTTCCGTCTGATTGTTCATTATAGGTATATACAGCATCTCCTGCTGCAAGTGAATCAGGATCATTTACATTAGGATTTTCCTGAATATAATCATTTTCAAGAACAACTTCCCAATGGCCTGTTTTCAGTGTAGTAGTGGCTACTATGTCAGTACCCCATGCTGCGTATCCTGCTCCTAGTAAGGCAATTGCCATAATAAGTGCTAAAGCTAATATCCTTGCATTTTTCTTCATTAACAACATCTCCCATTCAAATTTAATTATTTGTTTATAATTTAACTTTTAACTTTTATAACATCCAAATCTTTTAACTTTTGCTTTTTTCAAGTCGAAACTGTTTGAGCCGGCATTTCAGTTTCTACCTTCAATCTACCTCTATATTCTAACCATGTTGTTAAATGATTCATATGCCCTTTTGGATAATTTTAGGATACACTAATGTATAAATGCAATTAACACTAATTAATGATATGGTATAATACTTTTGTACTATTCAATGGAGTGATAAAGGTATGGGGACACTCTTCTCTCAAGTAATTGGTATTCCTTTTACGTTGAAGAGTGTCCCCTTTTGATGCTTTTATTGTATATACCTACCTACATCATTTAAAGTAATTCCTTGATGCAGTGAGATATTTAACCCATTGGCAATTACTTTTGCTATACGTTCTACAACTTCATCGGTTTCTTTTGGAGTTACAACTAAATTTCCAGTATAGGGATCCAGCACTTCTTGTATCATCTGATATTTTTCATCCCTATCTATGTTTTTAAGCATCGTATAAAATTGTTTTTCTTCACCAGATTTGTGTATAAAGGCATCTATCACTTTGTCAATGGTATCATTTGCTATGGTTGCGGCATCTACAACAGTAGGAACACCAATTGCTATAACAGGCACCCCCAAGGTCTCTCTTGATATATCCATTCTTTTATTTCCTACTCCTGAACCTGGTGATACGCC
>ENA-UOOK01007281-UOOK01007281.1-fermentation-metagenome-genome-assembly--contig:-NODE-7281-length-10158-cov-68.135702_pt1 | contig 10158 bp, 8 predicted proteins | sample MGYA00245777_ERZ724023 | MGnify/ENA primary metagenome ERZ724023 (study PRJEB28704, sample SAMN03018312) | fermentation metagenome | biome: anthropogenic terrestrial biome; feature: soil; material...
TACTTTACCCATAATGTTTTTTTGCAAAGATAACAAATTATATAATAGAAAGCAATTTAGTATTATAGGTGCATTTGCTTCTTCTTTAAAATTGCCTGTGGCTGGTTATCGTCGCTTTATAGAAGGTGGACTCTTTAGAGTTGATGAGTGGGGATATTATTGGTCTAGTACTGTGAGTAGTAAGCAAGCAATACTCTTATTTTTCGACAATACGAGTGCTTCCACTCCCCCTAATTTACGTGCATACGGCTATTCAGTGAGATGTATAAAAGATTAGTTTTTTGAGGAATTTTTTATTTATGCTTAATTTAGATTGTATGAGTGGTTTAAATTTATTTGAAAAAACTTTAGTTTTTCTAAGTTTTAATTGTTTTAGTCTAGTTGTTTTATCACAAGGTGTTGCTTTTAATAATACAGGAGATTTTTCTGATACCTCTGCAATGTTAGATGTTAATAGTACAAATTTAGGTGTGTTAATTCCTCGAATGACTATAACACAAAGAGATGCTATTTTAAATCCTGCTCATTCTTTGTTAATTTTTAATATTACAACAAATTGTTTTGAGGCTTATAATCAAGATAATAGTGAATGGTTTGCTTTTGGCTGTTTAGAAAATCCTTCAGAATTTCCTAATTCTTTTGTACATTGTGGTGCTATAACGAAAATAGTTGCTGTAACCAATCCAGAAACAGGCAAAACATGGATGGATAGAAATCTTGGAGCCTCACAAGCAGCCACAAGTAGTACTGATACTAGTTCTTATGGTGATTTATACCAATGGGGTAGATTTGCTGATGGACACCAGTGTAGAACTTCGCCAACAACCACTATTTTAAGTTCTACAGACAGTCCCGGTCATGGTAATTTCATTATAGGTATGTCTTCTCCATATGATTGGCGTTCTCCTCAGAATGTTAATCTTTGGCAGGGCGTAAATGGTATTAATAATCCTTGTCCTACAGGTTATCGCATACCAACTGTTGCAGAATGGGAAGATGAGCGTGCAAGTTGGTCTAGTAACAATGCTGCTGGTGCTTTTGCTTCTCCTTTAAAGTTGCCCATGACGGGTTATCGCGGCCGTAACAATGGTACGCTCTACCTCGTTGAGTACCTCGGCGACTATTGGTCGAGTGCTGTGGATGGTACGGGCTCAAGTTACTTGATCTTCGGCAGTAGTACTGCCAACACGAGTAACGCCACCAACAGGGCGCAAGGGTTAACAGTGCGTTGTATAAAAGACTAAATTAATTTGAATTAAGAATTATGATTGAAGAATTATGAATTTAGAATTGTGTTTCGGCATAGCTATTAGTTTTGCAAAATGAATTTCGGCAGTACTTTCTTTTGTGGTTTAAAACTAAAACTTTTATCTCAACATTTTTATTTATATGAATTTTTTTGCACTAAGAACCAATCAACCCATGCGTCTATTTGTTCAACAGAGTTGGGGCGAAGTAAAATTTCTCTTTTATTGTCAAGTAAATAAATAATTGGTGTAGCAAACACATAATAAGATTTAACTATAGGGCTTTCCCACTTTTGATAGTCGCATACGCTAATAAAAGGAAATATTTTTGCATAATTTTTAAATATTTCTTCATCTACATCAAGCGAAACAAACACTACTTCAACGCTTTGTTCTTTCCATTTTTCATACAGATTTGCTATTTTCACAAGCTCTTGCGGACAATGCGAACACCAGCTTGCACCAAAAAACACTATAGTATATTTATCTTTTATATCAGAAAGTTTTTTTGGCAATTTTGCATCTTCATATCCGTTTGCAACTATATTTTCAAATTTAAAATCAGTAGCTATATTTCCTTTTTTCATAGCTCTATAACTTTCTAATTGATAAGCAAAATCTGTAGTCAATGAAGTGCAGCTTCGCTCATTTAGCAATTTTAAAGCCAAATATTCAGAAGATGTGAACAAGCTACGTTTTTCAAGAAATTTGAATAGATGTTCAGATATTTTATTTAGTTTTTGTTCATCAACCAAAAGGTTTTCAACCATAGCATCAATAGATTTATTCATTTCAATAAATACCGAATCCAAACTTCTTCCACTATTTTCAATTAACCAAAAATGACTTTCTATAACATCTGCTTGCAAACCGCTTTTTTCTAAACGCCAATCAGTATAATCTAAATTTCGAAAAAACGCTATACTTGCAGGAATTTCCTCTGTGCGATATTGTGCAATAGTAGAAACCGAACTAACTAATTTACGCAAAGGCAAATAGTAGGTTAAATATGAATCTTTTGGCAAATTTGCTAGAAACAGACTATCTTCTTCTTTAATGCGATTAATTTCGTTATCAATTCCTTGATTAGCTATTTTATGAATAGCAAAAAGGCTATCATTTTTATAAATTTTATTTAGATAATTCCATGCACTCAAGGCTTGATCTCGTCTAGGGTGTTCACTTGAATATTGAGCAAACAATAGATTCTCTAATCCTTTTAAAGTTTGAACTGTTTCTACAAACCCCAATGCTTCGCCTTTTATTTCAATATCTTCGCCACTCAAAACAATAAAATATGGTCTATTGTCTGATGACTTTAGAAAACCCATTCCTTTGTCTTTGCTTGAATAAGTTAACGAAAAATTACCATTTTTATCAGATTTGGTTTGGTCAATAATGTAGTTTTCAAAACCATTAAAACAATAGAGTTTTACACTATCATTTTTAACTAATGACAAATTACCCGAAACTGATTGAGAGAAAGAACTTAAACTTATTAAAGGCAAAATTAAAAACAATAAAACTTTAATAATCATATTTTTTATACTTTTTGCAAATGTAGCATTTTTATTAGCAAAATTATAAAATATATTTTTAGAATGTGGTTAAATGAAAATAAGAATTTATATCAAGTGTAAAATTAATATTGGTTAATTTTTTTATTTGTTTATCTCTCAGAAAAGTTTTATTTTTGTAATAAATAATGGGAAATTATTAAACATATTTTATGTATATAGCTAATCCTATAAATGTTACGTTATCAAGAAAATATTACCAAAGACAATCATATTTTGAATGTAAATTCTGAAAATTTTTTAGAAGAATACAAACATATTGTTTGCAAATCGCAAGGGGCTTACGTTTCAAGTCAAATGCGAGATGAAATGATAATGGAAGGCGATTGTTTTAAAGAGTTGGAAGTAAAAAGTGATATGAGCGAACCAAGGGAAACATTAGCTAAACAATACGAGGAAAAAGACTTTTAGGACAGAAAAATAAGTGAAAATTTGAGAGACGGAAATTATGAAAATAAAATTTTTAGTGTTTTTTACATTTTTAAGTTTAAATATTTTTGCTCAACTTGAAGTAGCACCTAATAAGTATTATTTTGAATTGACCGACAAAAATCACAATCTTTATAGTTTAGATTCGCCTGAAGAATTTTTAAGCTTTAGAGCTTTGCAAAGAAGAGCAAATCAAAATATTATGATTAATTATTCTGATTTGCCTGTAAGTCAGTTCTATATAGATAGCATAAGAAATTGTGGTGTTGAAATTTTAAATGTATCGAAATGGTTTAATTCTGTTTTAGTTTATTCAGAAAATCCTGAACCTATCGAGCTTATTAAAAATTTAAGTTTTGTTAGTGGTTCAATAACCTATGAGATAAAAACCGAAGATGAGCGTGTGCTTGGTAATGAGTATAAAGTTTTGCGAGATATACAAAAAGGCGAAGAAGGCGATTTTTATTATAAGTATGGTCCTAGTCAAAATCAAATTTTTATGCACAATGGACAAAAGTTGCATAATAAAGGTTATCGTGGTCAAGGAATGTTGATTGCAGTTATTGATGCAGGATTTACCGCAACGCTTGACGTTCCAAGTTTGCAACATGTATTCCAAGACAATAGAGTGATAGCAACTCGAAATTTCGTACACGGTGGAGATTCTGTATTTAATTATAGCACTCATGGAATGCGTGTGTTTTCAATTCTTGCAGGAAATTCTCCATATTATCTTGTAGGCTCTGCACCAGAGGCTGAATATGTTCTTTTAATGTCAGAAGATCCAATTACAGAAAATCTTATTGAGGAAATAAATTGGATTTCTGCAGCTGAATTTGCTGATAGCATTGGTACAGACATCGTTAATGTTTCGTTAGGCTATTTAACTTTTGATATGCCAGTAAATAATCATAGCTATGAAGATATGGACGGCGAAACTACAATAATTGCTTTAGCTGCTCGCGAAGCCTCACATAAAGGAATGTTACTTGTCGTTAGTGCTGCAAATTCAGGAGAAAGTCAGTCACATCCATGGATTGCTTCACCAGGAGATGCAAAAGATATTATTACTGCTGGAGCTGTTTATGCAGATTCAACTTATGCAGCATTTAGCTCTATAGGTCCAAGTTATGATGGCAGAATAAAACCAGATTTAGTAGCTATGGGAGCAGGTACTTTTAATCAAGAACCAAATGGAGGGTTTGGTTATGGTAACGGAACTTCTTTTTCTGCACCACTTTTGGCAGGTATGTTTGCTTGTTTGTGGCAACAATTTCCAGAAAAAACAAATTTTGAAATTATGGAAATAGCAAAGCAAACTGCAAATTTATATAACAATCCAAATGCTTATTTAGGTTATGGAATCCCCGATTTTGACTTAGCTTCACAAATTTTAACTGTAGAAAAAGAAATTTCCAAAATGGAAAAACTTACTCTAAGTCCAAATCCTTATTATCACGATTTTAACATTCATTTAGATAATAATATTGGAGATGAAATTGTGATTGAAGTAAGCGATTTACTTTGTAGAAAACATTATTTGTGGTTTAAATTAAGAGCTTCTGAAAATAATCAAACAGTAAATATTCCTGATTTGGCAAACTTAAAACCAAGTATTTATATTGTTACAGTAAGCATTAATTCAAAAAAATATTCTGCAAAATTAATAAAACAGTAAAATGTCTCGACAAAGCCTGACATTATTAGAATTAAACGAAAAAATAAAATCGGCAATTAACGAAAGTTTTGATGCCCCAGTTTGGCTTGTTGCAGAAATAAATAATATAAATCTTCATAGAAGTGGACATTGTTATTTGGAGTTGGTTCAAAAATCCGAATATGATGATAAAATTATTGCTCAAATGCGTGCTACAATTTGGGCTTCGCAATATAGATTTATTGCTGCATACTTTAAGTCTGTTACCCAAAGAGATATTGAAAAAGGAATGAGCATTTTGGTTAAAGTAAGTGTTGAATTTCACGAACTTTATAGCATTTCTTTGAATATCAGAGAAATAGAACCATCGTTTACTTTGGGAGATTTAGAAAAACGAAAAAAAGAAATTATTGATAAACTTATAAGCGAAGGCGTATTTGATATGAATAAACTTTTACACCTTCCTGATGTAATACAAAGAGTTGCAATAATTTCTTCGAGTTCGGCAGCAGGCTTTGAAGATTTTATAAATCACATAGAAAACAATAAATTTGGATATAAATTTGAACTTAGCTTGTTTGAGGCAAATATGCAAGGTACAGGAACAGAAGAATCTGTTATTGAAGCCTTAAACGAAATTTATGAAAATATAGAAAATTTTGATGTTGTAGCAATTATTAGAGGTGGTGGTTCTAAAAGCGATTTGAGCTATTTCGACAATTATAATATTGCTTATCATGTAACTCAATTTCCTATCCCTGTTATAGCAGGAATTGGACACGAAAGAGACGAATCTGTTACCGATATGGTGGCTCATACAAAACTTAAAACACCAACAGCAGTAGCCAATTTTATTGTTGACTATAATAATGTTTTTGAAACAGAAGTTTTTGAAATTTTCAAATCTATAGTGACTGAAACTCAATATGTTATCGAAAATAAAGAAATGTATTTGGCTTCATTGGGTTTGAAAATATATAAAATCAAAGATGTTTTAATTAAAAATAACGAAGACTGCAACAGAAATATGTATAGAGTAAAAAATGCTTCTGTTCAATTAATTCGTAAAAATGAAAATCGTTTAAATAATTATTTTGAAAATTTAAAACTCTTAACTCATCAAAAAACTTATTTGGCAAATAAACATTTAGAAAATTCATTTTCAAGTTTGAAGAAAAATACAGAAATTTTGCTTTCAAAAAATGAGTTAAAACTTCAAAATTTATCAAAAAATATAGAATTAGCTAATCCTGAAAATGTTTTGAAACGAGGTTTTTCTATTTCTAAAATTAATGGAAAAATTATTGATGAAAACACAAATATAATGGTAGGAGATGAGCTTGAAACCATAACTTTTTCAAATAAAATTCTTAGTAATGTTACCAAAAATAAAAAGAAGTAAATATATTTTAATTTTATTGCTTGTCTTATCTTCTTACAGTCTAAAAGCTTGGGAAGTAAGGACGGATTCAACTTTATTTGTAAACCCATGGGTAGGACTTTCACATTATAAAATTTTAGGATTTCCACAATCATTTTCTTCTAACTATTTATCTTATGGAATAGACTTTGACTATCGCTTTCATTCGGAATTATCTTTCAAATTTGGCGTTTCTTTGATGAGTAAAGGGAATTATTATTTTGCAAGTTATGTAAATGCTGAAAACACACCAATGGGAGAGTTTAAAACCTTTAATAAATTTCAATATCTTTCTTTTCCACTTTTATTAACTTATAATTTATTTGGTGGCAAAAAACTTAATTTATTTATAGACTTAGGCGTAAATGCTGAGTTTTTATTACAAGCAAAAACTTATGCAAAATTACCTAAAACTTTTGAAGGAGTGTCGGTTGAGCAAGTAAACGTTGTGAACACAGACACATATAAACCTTTAAATTTTAGTTTAGTTGTAGGTTGTGGTTTTGAGTATAAAATTAAGCCAAATTTGTTAGTCTTTATACAAGCAAAATACGATCATGGCATAAATCAAATTTTAAAAGAAAATTCAACTTATGTTTTTAAACATAGAGGATATTGTGCAGGCATAGGAATAAAAATTGGAATACCTATAAAATACACTACTTCAACAAATTAGTAGAGTTTTAATTTTACCAAAATTCATCTTCAATTCTAAAAATCGCATATACAGAGTTCAAATCGTATTCGCCATATCTTGCTGGTCTTGCTCGTCCTAAACCCATGTAAGACATTGTGATAGCAATTCCTTTTTCATAATCTTTCCAGGCTACAAAAATTGCAGAATGTTCAATGTTTCTAAATTGTCTATTTATGTGATAAACCCAATCACCAGGTTTAAGCATTTCTTTTGGAGCATAAGGACCAGATTTTTTGGAATTAAAAACTTGAGTTTTCCTAAATAAATCAGACGATTCAACACTTCTATATATTGCGTTCAAATAATCCCAGCATGTGCCAACAACAAGTTTTTCGTCAATAATAGAAAACTTATAAGAATTTTGTAAAATTAAATTAGCACCAACACTACAAGATTGGCAATAAGGAATCCCAGACACATCACTTGCATCACAAGTGTCTGCTTCAATAATCCAAAAAGAAATACTGTCGTTTTTGTAAACATGTTTATATACATCATCTAAGAAAATAGCATTTAATAATGATGTGGAGTCTGTAAAAACTTGAACATCATCATAAAAATGATAATATAAATTTTGAGAATTTACATTTCCAAATGTTGCAAAAATCAGTAATAATATGCTTACAAAACCGACTTTCATTTTTATCTAATATCCATTTCTTTTAGCAAATGAGTTGCACCGGCGTATTTATCAATTATAAATAAAGCATAGCGAATGTCGATAGAAATATTTCTACACATTTCTGGATCGTACATAATGTCGCTCATTGTGCCTTCCCAGTTTCTGTCGAAGTTTATTCCAATCAATTCTCCGTTTCCATTAATTACAGGCGAGCCTGAATTTCCACCAGTTGTATGGTTAGAAGCGGTAAAACAAATATGTAAGCTACCATCAGCATCTGCATATCTTCCATAGTCTTTTGCTTCGTACAAATCTCTAAGTTTTTGCGGAACATCATAATCATAAACTTCAGGATTATCTTTTTCCATAATTCCTTCTAAAGTAGTGAAGTAGTTGTATTTAACACCGTCAGCTGGATAGTAGCTATCTATTTTTCCGTAAGTAATTCTCAAAGTGAAGTTAGCATCAGGGAACAAAACTTTATCATCTTGATGTTCGATTTGTGCTTTCATATAAATTCTATCAAGGCTGTCTAATTGTGTGCTATAACGAGAAAATTCTGCATCAACTTTATTGATATAAATATCAACATAATCTTTCATTAATAGATAAATAGGGTCTTTCATTAAAGTTTTGTAGGATTTTTCTGAAAACGAATTTAAAAAGTTGTTGAACTTTTCTTGATTTCCAAAAATTGAAGTTTTGTAGCAATGTTCAGCAATAGCTTCATATTTGTTTCCAGTTTTTACTTTAATTTTATCAAGTTGAGCAAAGTAATTTGGATGAAATTCTTGTGGAATATTTTCGTAATAAAGTTTAAGCATTTCAGCAAACATTTTTTTGTCTGTTTCTTCGTTATAATTTTTAAAATGATTGTCTGCTCTTGTTTGTGCATCTTTTTTAAGAACTTCAATGCTTTCAGCAGATTTGCCAACAACACCTTCTAAACTTCTCATTCTCAAAGCCAATAAAACTGCATCGCTACCAAAACCTGCTTCGTTTATATAAATCATTGCTAAATTATATGGAGATAAATTTTCGTAAATAGTTTTGTATTGGCTTAAAATGTATTTGTACTTTTTTGTTCTTTCGCTATCAGCATTTACCCAATTCATAAAATCTTGTTCGTATTGTTTTTTAACATTTACTGCGTCTAAGCGCTTAAGCCCGTTGATTTCGCCAATCCATTTTTTCCAACCATTAGCAATAGAAGCAGCTTTTGCAGAATATTGAATTCTAATTAGTGGGTCTGAGTTCATGGCAGCGTTGATGATGTCAAGTTTTTTCTTTCTAATCATTATTCTTGAAGGGTCGGTTTCGTTCATAACTTGCTCAACTGCCGATGAGGGCAAATATTCTGTTGTAGTGCCGGGATATCCAAACACCATAGTAAAGTCGCCTTGTTTATAGCCTTTTGTTGAAATTGGGAAAAACTTTTTTGGTTTATAAGGCACATTATCTTCAGAATAAGGGGCAGGTTTGCCATCTTTATCGCAATAAATTCTAAAAAGAGCGAAATCACCAGTATGGCGGGGCCACATCCAGTTGTCGGTATCGCCACCAAACTTTCCAATTGCTGAAGGTGGTGCGCCAACCAATCTAACGTCTGTAAAAATTTCGTTTATAAAAAGAAAATATTGGTTGTTATTATAAAACTGCTCAACTCTTGCTTCGTAATGGCTACCTTCAACAGAAGCTTTTTTAATTTTATCAATATTTTTTTTAATTATTGAATATCTTTCTTGTTCTGACATATTATCATTTACGCCTTCGAGTACGGCATCTGTAACTTCGCTCATACTGATTAAAAACGTAACTTTTAAGCCAGGATTTGCAAGCTCATCTTTTTGCGACATAGCCCAAAAACCATTTGTTAGATAGTCATTTTCTAAACTCGAATGTTGTTGAATTTGTCCATAACCGCAGTGATGATTTGTAATTAAAAGTCCTTGGTCGGAAATAAGTTCGCCAGTACAGCCACCGCCAAAAATAACAATAGCATCTTTCATCGAAGCCTGATTAATGCTATAAATATCTTCTGCGCTTAACTTAAAACCTTTGGCTTTCATGTCGTCGAAATTATACCTTTCTATTAAAATCGGAATCCACATTCCCTCGTCTGCAAGTGCAGGGAAAAACAAAATGCTTGATAAAATTAAAATAATTAGTTTTTTCATTATTTCTAAGATTAAATAATTTATAAAATTTAAAATTAAAGCACAAATTTAGTAAAAAATTTCAATTTTATGAAGTTTTGGTTTTTAACTTACGAATTTTAAACTCTGTTGGCTATCCCGCTCGCTCGGATTTTTCCGCACAACCCCGCTCGCTCGGATTTGCAATCCGAGTGTAACATTTCCAAACACTCGGATTACAAATCCGAGCGAGCGTCATAGGTGTTGGAGCGAGCGTCATAGGTGTTGGAGCGAGCATCATGGGTGTTATGATTGCAAACAGAGTGAGCCATGCGAACTCTGCGAAGCAAGTATAGACACCCCTTGCATTAAAG
>ENA-UOOK01007282-UOOK01007282.1-fermentation-metagenome-genome-assembly--contig:-NODE-7282-length-10158-cov-3.200436_pt1 | contig 10158 bp, 9 predicted proteins | sample MGYA00245777_ERZ724023 | MGnify/ENA primary metagenome ERZ724023 (study PRJEB28704, sample SAMN03018312) | fermentation metagenome | biome: anthropogenic terrestrial biome; feature: soil; material...
GAAGAAGTGGGGTTGAGTATACCGCCCCAAGCATCCTGACGATTTTCAAAGTTAAGCAACTCTGTTTGGCCGATGAAGTACCTCCCTAACATGGAATTGAGAGCCGGAGTAGTAATATCCACAACCTCAATAGGCATATTTCTATTTCTTTCAGTCATATCAATCCTCCTAATCGAATTACTTTATATTATCATAATATTAATCGGCTCAACTAAATGATACATCTCTGTGAGGGTTGCGGCGAATTTTACCGCAGGATTCATTGGACAACCGAGGGAGAAAGTCAGTCGTATGGCGCTGCATCAGCAGGTTGGAAAACACCGGACAGTTCTGCAACGCCCGCAAAGTATCGGAGAACACCATTGAAAAGGTACCGGTTATCTCCATCAATCAAGAACTCTGCGATAAGGACTCCTTCCCTTCCACCCTTAATAACAACATCAAAACTATCCTAAGCCATAAAAACGATTGACTAAACTTCAGGCAGATCTTTTAAAGATAGCCAGTTCCAAGGCCAGTTATGAGGAAGTCGGAGATGAAATTCAAAGAACGAAAGGAATTTATGAAACAAAAACAGCACATTGTTAACACAATTTTTGAGAATAGATCTAATTGATCAGACATCGACCTTTTACCGAAAACCTACAAAATTTAACCGGCGAAAAAATGAAAATTCGAATCGGCATTGACATAAGAATCCTACATATTATCAGCTATAACAACAGATAATAAAAATCACTTACTATATTATAAAGGAGCGAAGAAAATGAGCAAAGTACTTTATATTAAAGCAAACGCAAAGGAAGAGGGTCAATCAAGAACCTTCAAAATATCAGACAGTTTCATAGAGGAATATAAAAAACTAAATCCTGGTGATGAAATTATCACATTGGATTTATACAAAGAGGGAATAACCCCACTTCCAGTCGGGCAGCTTGATGAACTGCATGTTCCTGCTCCGGGAACTGGTAATGACCATCCAATATTGAAGCATGCATTTCAATTTTTAGAGGCAGATAAATATGTAGTTGCAGAACCGTTCTGGAACTTAAGTATTCCAGCTATCCTTAAAGCTTATATAGATTATATCTCCGTTACTGGAATTACCTTTAAATATACAGCAACAGGTCCCGTGGGCTTATGTGTAGGAAAAAAAGCAGTTAATATTGTTGCAAGAGGTGGAGAATATTCAGCTGAACCTGCTTCATCCTTTGAAATGGGTGACAGATATTTAAGGACAATATTTGGCTTCCTAGGAATAACTGATTACACAACCATTGCAGCAAATGGATTGGATGTTATCGGAAATGATGTTGATGCTATTGTTGGAAAGGCAATAATGGAAGCCAAGGAAACAGCAAAAACATTTTAGGAAGGTCGGCTGTGAAACTACCATCTAGTAAATCTTCTATCAGCATTTTTCAATATCCAACAGGTTTGTTGATAACCCTTGTCTCACATAATTTAAACGTAGTGCAGTAATTTTGGCACTGAAAATGCTTACTTTGAACAATATTTAATCTTTATAATTAGCACAACGTGAGCGCTACTTTTTCTGATTGTCCGACAAATTTTCGTTCAGAATCCGCACAACTTCATCCATGCAATCAGCAAATCTACGGATTTGTTTTACGATGAGGGAGCGTTTTTCTTTGTCTTGTAATGTTTCAAGTTTACATCCAAAAGCGCCGCCGAGTGTTTCAAGATTATAATCACCATATAGCCGTTTCATCTCTTCTCGTTCTTCGGGCGAGTGAACGTCTTTTATCCAATGACCGCCATTCCACAGATAGTTTGTAATTCGATATTGCTTACGCACATCTTCCAAGAATGTAAAATCCGGATTCAACTCTTGGGCTTTTTCAAGAAACTCTTGGCTGCCGCCACTGTTAGTTGCTAAATTCAAAACATATACTTCATATGAAGAAAAATCCAAGTTTGTTTCTTCATATTTACCATTTTCAATATCATTTGCCCATACACGAAACGCTTCTGCGCCGAAGACATAATCATCTGTTTTAATGGTTAACAATTTGGGCAGTTGTATTATAACGTCGCGATAAATTTGTTTTAATGATACCTCGAATTTTTTATTGCCTGCAATTATCATTCCGGCTGGGATTAGATGGTTGTCTTCTAATATGTTTTCGTCAAGAACTAAACTTTCCGGCTCCTTCATGTTTTCACGTAAATATAGAACCGTATTACCATTATCTTCATAACCGACAATAACACCTGTAGGGCCGCCATGATACCAAATAACAGGCATTCCTTTGTCGATGCTTGCGGTAATCCTATTAATGAAATGTTCCTTTCCCAATTGAAGCTCGCGAATCGAAACAGCTTCAGCTGTGTAACCTATTTTATCAAAAACGCTTGCAAAATTACGTAATCCCAAATATAAGTCGGACGCGCTGTCACCTTTAAATCCTTTTAAAGAATAAAACTGAACGAAAATGTCGCCAGTTATACCTGCGATCAACGAATAATCAGCAAGTTTCATTTCGCCAATGCAATCCATTATATACCGTACTGCACTGTTAAAATGATAGTTTTCCCCTCCTTTATTGAAAAAAACTTTGGTTATGTGTGGAATCATTTTTGTACTCATATTAAGTCCTCCCCGTATTTCGATTCTTAGGTAGATGGGTTCAAAAAGGCAACCTTAATATATTGCCTTTGGTACGTAATATTAGAAAAGTGCGTAACAACTATGGTAATTTTTATGTTAATCTCTATATTTTCTATAATAAAAGTAACTCTCACTTTCCATGTTAGGTTGTTTATGTCCAATTGGTGTTCTTTTCTCAAACAACTCAAAGCCACATTTCTCTGCAAGATTACAAGAAGGACTATTTGCACAATCAATACTCAATATAAGATACTTAATATCTGATACACTAAAGCACCAATCCACTAAAGCATTTACGGCTTCTTTTGTGTATCCCCTTCTCTGGTATTTTTCGGACATAAAATAGGCTACTTCAACTTCATTCAATGTATCTTCCAGCCCCATACCCACCATACCTATCATTTCATCTGTATCAGATAATGCAACTACATATCTTTTATTTTCATAAATATCTGTTGAATTCTTTTGAGTTTGGTGCCAATCTATAAATCCAAAAAAGGATTGTGGTGAATTGCTATTTTCAGCCCAATCAGGCATAAAGCGAAGAATATCCTTTTCTCTAACAATCCTATAAAGATTTTCTGCATCTTTTCTCTCAAAATCTCGAATTATTACATGATTAAGTTCTATTCTCATAGTATTTTTTTCCCCCATCATACATAAATAATCGTTGTTTTAAATAGTATATTCAATCAACCTCAAACATTTTTCTGAACTAAAAAGCATCATTTCTAATCCAATCAGTTTGTCATAAAATACTGTTACATCTTAATCTTCAGACATATCCATAGCTACACCTCTGAAGACTATAACTAATACAAAGTATAAATTTTTTATTTGATGAAATCAACTAAAAAATTAAGTTATTCATTTAATAGTTTTGCTGGTATATAGCTATAGGCACTGTTGGTCTAGAGTATCATTAGGGTATACTTGAAGGGGCATCTTTTCTTGTAAATTGAATACTATCTCTGGTTTATTTAGAGCAAATAGCTGTCGTATCATGTCAGAAGTTTTCATTATAATTCCTACAAATCTCAATAGGAACATTGTAAACCATTTGGTTTCAATTTACAATATTTATATATAAAATGTCTACAAACAACGAAACCCCGCAACTCAGACACAAAAGCTACGGGCGATTTAGCATTTCTTAATTATTTGTCAATTTGTATTTCGATACCTGATTTGAATTCAACAACGAAATGGTCATCATACGATATTCAGGGACTGTAGCAACTGGTTCAACATAAGCATAATCATCACCCGGTCTATACCACATTCCACAATGAACAACATATTTCCCATCTGGAGAGGTAACAGCAAGAACAAGTTCAGGAATTATTGTAGGACTTGAAAGCATTTCTATTCTGTAATTTATGTCCCCCTCAGTCTGAGGAGGTTCACCTTCATGGTTAAAACTACGCTACATACATTCGTGGTATTTGTGGAAATCCCAACCCTCCGCCATACTGACAATACTGTATCATTGCGGAAGCGAATATGATATATTGTCATCTATATCAATAGCCGCAATAACTCCACGATTTTGTGTAGGTCGAAAACCGTTTTTAGTAGCGATACGTTAGAACTCTCTGTCACTATCGCCTATGTCTGCATGAAATTTACCATCTTTAGCCAAATTCTTTGAAGCATACACAATCATTTCTTCTTTTAGTGTATTATGTTTTTCATCAACACATAAGAAACCCTCTCCAAGACTACAATCAAAAATAACTAATCCAACGATTTCTCCATTTTCTTCCCAGAGTCCAATTTGGCTTATTGCTGTTCTATCAAGACCGCCGTGGGTCGTCATCCACTCCCAACGAGCCCAAGTAAAATGTGGATTTGTAAGTTCTTTTAGGTTAATACGAATGAGAAAATTACGGACCTTTATATAGTCCTCTGTAAAGAGTGGTTCAGTAGTGTACTTTCTGAAAGTTATAGACATACATTCATCTCCTAAGTTGTTTTTTTATGAGATGTGATGTCATTCACATCTCTCTTAAAAATCAATTAGTACTGTAATCATTTCGCACCTCCTATCTGCAAAATCTTCTTTATCTATTTCCATTTTTTTCTAAGCAAATAAAGCATAACAAATGATTATAATCAAACTAAACCTAATACCTAATATAAATCTTCTTTATTGTTCCATTACTGAAAAGTCTTATCAGTTATGTATCTTTTGCATTTTATAATTGGTAAACAGTTGGCCTCGTGTTTCAACTGTTCGTTCTTTTATGACAACATATCCTCGGTTTTCAAAAAAGGGCTTAGCTGTGATTGATGCATCGGTGGTCAGAGTCATTACACCGTTACTGCGAAAATACTTCTCAATTCTATCAGCAATCAGAGTTGCAACACCAATTCGTTGATAATCTTTATGCACATAAAGCATATCAAAATATCCAGCACTTTTCGAGGTTCCAATCCCTACAATAATGCCGTCCTTTTCAGCAACAACAGCGTGGTCTTGTAAAAATCTGCTATCCCAATAGGCTATATCATTATCTTTTAGCTTTGGTGCCCAAGCATTAAGCTGGTTTTCGTTATAATCAGCTGCGTTGACAGAATGAATAGTATCATAGAATAATTGCATTATTTCAGTACAGTCTTCAGAATGATATTCACGCAAAATTATACTGTTATCCACTATCATCAATCCTTTCATAAATATTTACTCCATATCCAATAAAACCTTGATAATACATTACTATACGATGACTCAGTTTTAATTCACCATTACTTTTTCATATAATCCCAAAATGTTTAAGTGCATCCTTTATCGCTTCCACCTTATGAGCTGGTGCCGGTTTATATGGATGTTTCAATTCATCGACTGCGTTTGGTGCATCATACATAGGTAAACCAAGTAAACGCTTAACCTCAGCAATATAAGCAGTATGCACTTTAAAGCCGTATTTACCCTCTACATAGGCTTGTATCATTCCGTAAGTAACTCGCTCGGGTAGCCTATCAACACCGTCCTCATACTCCATTTTCACATTAATAAAGCCATCTGCGTCTTTGTGGGACAATAAAGCAACCGTCTCGACATGTTCAGTCCAAGGGAACATGTCTACCGGAGCGGCTTTTATTACGGCATATCCTTTTTGGATCAGGTAATGTAAATCCTGCGATAGAGTTTCAGGATTAAATGATATATAAACAACTTGCTTGGGTTTTACGGCAACAAGTGAATTTAAAAAAGGATGATCGCTACCTGTTCTAGGAGGGTCCATAAATACAGTGTGAATTTGTATCTTATCATTTACCATCCGTCTCATATACATTCCTGCGTCCGAAGCAAAAAACCGTATATTCCCCACATGATTTCTCTTGGCATTTTCGATGGCGTCATAAACTGCATCCTTATTGGCTTCTACACCGTACACCATCTTAGCATGATCGCTTGCAATCAAACCGATGGTACCGATCCCACAATAAGCATCCAAGACAGTTTCCTCCCCGGTTAATCCTGCGAATTCCAAGGCCTTGCCATATAATACTTCTGTTTGTATCGGATTCACTTGATAAAAAGATTTCGGCGAAATACGAAAGTTCTTTCCACATAATTGGTCATCAATGGTTCCTTTACCGTATAACACTTGCTCCTTATCACCGAGGATCATACTTGTTCTTCTGTCGTTGACATTCATTACAATGGTCGTAATTTCTGCATGAGCGGCTAACAATGCATCAACAAAATGGTGCTTGGACGGAAACACAGGCGATGATAACACAAGAACCACCATAATCTCCTTCGTCCTATGGCCGGTTCGGATCAAAACATGACGAAACAAACCTGTTTTGTTATCTTCATCATAGGTCTTGATTCGAAAAGACTTTAACAAGCTTCTGATTGTTCCGATGATTTCATCAGCCTTTTGATTTTCAATCAAGCAGTTATTTACCGGAACCACTTTGTGACTATGAGGTTCATAAACACCGGATATGATATTACCCGATCGATCAGACCGGAACACTGCATGCACCTTGTTCCGGTAATTATAAGGGTTTGTCATACCGATAATCGGTTCTATGTTTCTACAATATGAACCGATAAACTTTTGGACTATCTGTTGTTTTTGATGTAAATGAGATTGGTAATCTATATCATGTATATGGCATCCACCACACCTTTTTGATACAGGACATACAAGTTTTTCGCTTTTCATCTTAAATACCTTCATAATTAAAATCAGGGATAAAGCTCTCGGAAGCTGTCCCGCCTTCTTGAACGAAACCGTTTTCCACACCGATTTCAATTGCATAATCTACCAAGCGATCATATTCTTCATCGGTGATTTTTCTATTCAACTCCGGGTACTTTGCCACATGAGCCAAAGGTGTATACTGGTTCATGATGCTAATGTATATCTTGTTCCCATACATATCCATCAAATATTTTAATATGTTTTTTGAGTCCTCAGCTGCTCCGGGCAACATCAAATGTCGAACAATAACTCCCCTTTGCATGATCCCTACCTCATCAAAAACCGTTTCTTTGGTTTGCCTGACCATTTCTTCAATGGCAAGGCTTGCATATTCAAAATAGTCAGGACAAGCAGAATATTTTTCACTCACCACCCTATCCATATATTTAATATCCGGCAGGTAAATATCCACATACCCTTCTAAAAGTTTTAATGTTGTAACCTTGGCATATCCGCTGCAGTTATATAAAACAGGAATGGTAAGCCCTTTGGATTTTGCTTTGTCTATAGCTTGTATTATAAGGGGTGTAAAGTGATCCGGAGTCACCAAGTTCACATTATGAGCTTTCTTTTGCTGCAATTCCAAAAATATTTGAGAAAGTCGTTCGATGGAAATGTTTTTCCCCTTCTCACCTTGGGCCAAACAATAGTTTTGGCAATAAACACAACCAAGGGCGCAACCTGTGAAAAATACCGTTCCTGATCCGTTGGATCCGGAGATACAAGGCTCTTCCCACATATGAAGGGAAGCTCTTGCAACAGCCAATGAATCCGTTTGACCGCAATAACCTGTTTGTCCCGCAGTACGATCCACGTGACAATTGCGAGGACATAACGTACAATCGGAAAAATAATTGAACTTCATAGGATCGTTCTTTATCACGCGTAACCTCCTCTTCATTACTATTGAATGATATCCATTAAATCAGAAAGTTCTTTTTTTGTAAGGTCACGCCACTGCCCAACCTTTAAACCGTTTAACCTGATATTCAAGATTCGAATCCGTTTAAGTTCAACTACCTCATATCCAAACACTTCGCACATACGACGAATTTGACGGTTAAGGCCTTGGGTCAATATGATGCTAAAGGTGTACTTTCCAAGCTTTTTTACTTTGCAATGTTTGGTTGTTTGACCTAGTATGTTTACACCACCGGCCATCCCTTCTATAAATTCAGGGGTCACAATTTTGTCTACAGTTACAATGTATTCCTTCCCGTGATTGTTTTCCGAACGAAGTATCTTATTAACGATATCACCGTCGCTTGTCATAAGGATCAGCCCTTCCGAATCCTTGTCCAACCTTCCAATGGGAAAGATCCGTTCAGGATGATTCACAAAATCAACGATATTTCCTTTGATATGCCTTTCGGTGGTTGATGTGATTCCCACCGGTTTGTTCAATGCAATATAAACGTGCTTTTTCTTTGATTCCAGCAATTTCCCGGCTACAAACACATGGTCGGAGGATTCAACAATACTGCCAAGCTCAGCGATTTTATCGTTTATCTTAACACGTTTTGCTTCTATTAATTTGTCTGCTTCTCGTCTGGAACAAAATCCTGTTTCGCTAATATATTTATTAACTCTCATGGAGCCTACTCTACTTTCCTATCTACGATACTTATATCGCCATACATTATACCACAAACCATTATAACGAAAATCATTGACGAGGTTCCATTTGAAATGTAGAATGATAATAATATTGAGGATTTCAAAATAAAAAAACTACAATATTAATTATTCTGATTGTTGGGTGTAAATGATGAAAAATAAGATCATTCTGATTATTGGTTTTCTCTTGGTTTTAGCTTACATAATAGTGAGTGCATTTGTACCTTCTTTGTCCAAATACCAAAACTATATCCTTATAGCAGGTATCGTTTTAATCCTTATAGACAGACTTTTCATTAGGAAAAAAAAATAAAGAACATACTTAAATCAAATAGAAAATCTTTGCAGAGGGATCGATTATGACAATAAATAGCCGTGGAACGGATCGACTGGTTTTGGATATCTTTATTAAGAAGGAACAAGAAGGGACTTACTTCAATCTGCCCTTTGAAGTACCTAAGAATGTAGATCGGATGGATATACAATACTCTTACTCCCGCAGTCATATCGTTGATCTTGCGCTGTCATCAGCCAACAATGAGTTTATCGGTGCATCCGGATCGGACCGGGAGCATATTTGGATTTGCGAATCCTTGTCCTCAGACGGATACAAAGCTGTTCAAGTTCTGCCAGGAACATGGAACATTATTGTCGGTGCATACAAGATTACATCGGACGAAGTTCCCGTCCGGTACGAAATCACATATACATACAAAAAAAGAACATTGCTAAAGGGAGATTGTCATGTTCACACCACGGCTTCAGACGGCGTACTGACAGTAGAGGAGCTTATTCCGACAGCCAAATCTTCCATGTTGGACTTTATCTGCATCACGGATCACAATAATTATACACACAATATTCCTCTTCGAAACACCGAATCACTGACCGTCATTCCCGGTGTGGAATGGACTTTATACAACGGGCATGCAAACATGCTAGGACTAGAAAAACCCATAGACGGGCAATATTTTGTCAACACCTCCGAAGAGGCTTATGAATTGTTGAATAAAGCTCGTCAAAACGGCGCCCTTATTTCCATTAATCATCCTTTCGACGACGGTTGTCCCTGGAAATGGGGATATGATTCTTTTGAATTTGACTGTATGGAAGTGTGGAACGGAATCTTCAAGCACTCGGACATGAAATGTATCTCTTTTTGGCATGACAGACTATGTCAAGGAAAACGAATTCCCATCATCGGCGGAAGTGATTTTCACCGGTTCAGCAATTATGCCGCTCCGGCATTTCCCACCACATGGGTATACAGCATGTCAAGGGGGCAAACCGATCTACTAAACGCCTTGCGCCAAGGTCATTGTTTTGTCACATATCAACCGGACGCACCAATAATGGATATAACATGCAATCAAAGCCACATGGGAGACGCGGTTGCCTATGAACCGGGTTTATCTGTGATCTTTAATTATGCTTCCGTAAAAACCGGTGACATCATTAAGATTTTGTCTTCATCCGGTTTGGAAAAAGAGATCACTTCAGCAACGTCAGGTAATCTGACGGTAGAAATAAAGGCCGAGCAAAAACCTGGGAACAAATCCATAAAATTGTAAGTGAATAAATTAAAGATCGAAAAATACTATTTCCTATCGTTATTGTTTCATTTTGCTGATTTACGACTTTAATCTTTACTATTTTTTTTCCAATTGTTTGTCCATTGAACAACTT
>ENA-UOOK01007285-UOOK01007285.1-fermentation-metagenome-genome-assembly--contig:-NODE-7285-length-10155-cov-12.887723_pt1 | contig 10155 bp, 11 predicted proteins | sample MGYA00245777_ERZ724023 | MGnify/ENA primary metagenome ERZ724023 (study PRJEB28704, sample SAMN03018312) | fermentation metagenome | biome: anthropogenic terrestrial biome; feature: soil...
ACTTAGTGCCCTAATTTCGCTTCTATAAGCTGAATCAGTATATGGATCACCTTGAAAGAACCATATGTTTTCACTAATGTCCATTCAAAATGAACTGATTGTCTGTTGATTATCATTTCGCTCTTTGATATAATTGATATCTATATTGGCAAATAGTTCATTTACAGGAGGTCTATCCAAAAGAGAAATTCCTGAAATTTGCAAAATTGCGTAGGTTGTCCGGTTGATTTGTAAATCGTTTCCAACAATTGCAATCAGACAATATGAGATAATTGAGCTGTGTATTTGGATTCTAGCCGCATTCAGAAAAGTTTCCCAAAAAGATTTGATCTTTAGATGCTGTTTGATCCGTTTGAAAAACAGTTCTATTTACCAGCGGTCCTTATAAATCATTGCAGCCTGATCAGCTGCTGTAAGTTCAAAATTATTTGTGCGGAATATGAGTATCGTGTTCTTGTCCCTGTCAAAAAATGAAACTCTCGTGAGGTTTTCAGGATAATCCTTGGGTGTGTAGAACCCTTTCAAGAAAGAGGCTGTCTGATCGGCTACGACACCTGTAGTTTCATCTACAGGATTATGCGTCATAACTTCAAACTTCAGGTTCTTTCTGGCCTAGACTATAAATGAAGATTTCAGTTTTGTAATCCTGTAAAGTCGGGTATAATCAACACACACCCTGTCGAAGACATTAAAGGCATCAACCTCGTAAGGAATTACATCCATTGCATTTATGTCATTAACCGAAGTAATTGTAATATGCACAAAAACAGGTATCTGTATGACTAAATCCAGAAAAGTGTGGATTTTAATCTACCCTTATTCTTGCGAAACTTAGCCCACCAGAATACCGACAAGCACAAATTGACGGTTGTGGAATCGAAAGCATAGACTTTACCTTTTATCTTAAAATCGTTATTATCCAGCTTTTGTCTGGCAACTCCGAAAAGAGAATTAGCAAACTCTACAAAAATCCTGTGTAATCGCGATTCTCATTTGCTTTTAAAGATCATTCGGAGTAACACTTTTTCCAAAATCGAGATGGTACCTTTTTGTGCTATGGGCTTCAATTACCACAATCAAATCACGTAAACTGTCACGGTTGGTAAGTTGTCCGAACACCATTACAAGAAGTTGATCCCAACATGTAAAATGTTTTACATATCTGTTGCTATTATACTTTAAGACAATGGCGTCAAAAACTCGTTGAGGTAAGAATTCTACAATTTGAGCATACATGAATTTGCATTTTGTGCATTGTTCCAGTATAAATAAAAAGGAAAAAAATGAAAATTCAAATCGTCACGCCGAAAAATTGCCGCAAAGTATCGTATATCAATAGATTCAAAGAATATTTTCCAATTTTAGTGGGCCCTTAATGGTAAAAAAACGCTTAAATCAAATGATAAGTCCTTTTGCGGTGTACTCCAGATGGGATTATTAACCTTAAAATGACGTAGGAATTCAAATTATTTTATCTTTGTATCATGAAACAAAGGTGTGAGTTATTATTACTCCTGGCCATGGCGGACAACTTTAATTTTGTCGAGGTAGAAAGAGTAGCGTCGGTTCCTTCAGAGGTGTCAGGATGAACCCTTGGTTCCAAGAGTTTTTATCCGGTAGTTGAAACTCACGACCTTCCCTTTCAGAATAAGGGGCCAACCTTGCGTGTGCCCTGCTAAGCGAAGATCCATGACAGGAATACTATAATCGATGATACTTGCCGGACCTGCGAGTTCGCCACTTAGTTAGAAGTATTGTCTAAATATTCAATTCAAAATCTTAATTAAAACATACAGATTCAATGAAAAACAAACAAAAAAATCAATTACTAAACCGACGGGATTTCGTCAAGATGGCTGGAATAAGTGTAGGAACAAGTATGCTGGGAATTCAACATGCCTATAGCTACAGACAAACAGCAGAACCTCCTCCAGTGATTCAAGGATTTGAAGATACCGGGAATGAGCAAGCAATTGAAAAAACATGGCGGCCTGTCTCAAATCGAAAGGTCCGGGTAGGGCTTATCGGCTATGGGGCTTGTAAATTTGCATCTGCATTTGGTTTTCAAGATCATCCCAATGTTGAGGTGGTAGCTGTCAGCGATCTGATACCCGAACGATGCGCTGAACTTGCCAAGGTGACAAATTGTAAGAAAACATATCCTTCTTTAGAGGCGCTAATCAAGGACGATACGATTGAGGCCGTTTTCATTGCGACCGATGCTCCTAGTCATGCACAGAACTGTATTGATGCGTTGAATCATGGCAAGCATGTTGCCTGTGCGGTACCTGCCGTATGGGGTTCATTGGATGACGCGTATAGATTGCACGAAACCGTAAAAAAAACGGGCCTCAAATATATGATGTTTGAAACATCTATGTTCCATGAAGATCTTTATGCAATGCGTCAACTTTACAAAGCTGGCAAATTGGGTGAGATAGTTTATTCAGAAGGGGAGTATTACCATTACTTTGGCACACCCATTGATTCATTCAATGGATGGCGTATAGGACTACCACCGCAGTTCTACCCAACTCACTCTAATGCATATCATCTTTGCGTAACGGATGAAAGTTTTATAGAAGTTTCTTGTTTGGGTTTACCAAGTATTGTAGATCATTTAAAACCTAAAAACAATAAATATAACAATCCATTCGGTACCGAAGTAGCAAACTTCAGAGCCAGTTTAGGCGGGATGTCCAGGATGGTTGTGAGTTGGGACACACCCGGGTTTGGAGCCGAAGCAGGCAGAATACGTGGAACTAAAGGCTCTTTTTATAATCGATATGAAGGACTTGAAAAAGATTTGCCAGATGTATCCAGACCTCCGCTCCCCACTAGCGTAGGTGCCGGAGGGCATGGGGGCTCCCACGGCCGCCTTACGGATGAATTTATAACTGCTATTCTTGAAGACAGGAAGCCTTTGATTGATATTCATATGTCCCTTAATTTAAGCGTTGCGGGGATTATTGCCCATCAATCAGCCTTAAAAAATGGTGAATGGATGAAAATTCCACAATTCAAAACATGACAACCTGCTTTGAGGTAGTGGAGTTTTTTCCTGAAAAAAGTTGAGTCAAAAAACAAAAATAGGCGGATCGCTTGAATCACTCACAAGTCAATGGCATCACAATGGAAAAGGATGGCAAGGAAGAGGAAACTACCACTTTACAGTATGAATATTTTGATTCAAATCTTACAGAAATCAATGATTCACGTCAAATCAAAATAGAGTACACGCAGCACAAGCAAATTACACTAAAAAAAGGCCCATCATGAAAATTACCAGACTTCTCATTATCTTTATGATTTTGTTTTTTACGAAAACAATGGGACAAAACGCACAGTTAGTTAAACCGGATTACGGAATAATTGAAAAAGAAATAAACGACACCTCTTCCCGCTATGGTTATTCTAAGTTGATGGAACGGTTTCAAAAGGGTGATTCTACATTTACTATTGAAGAAAAAAGACACTTATACTACGGCTTTATTTTTCAAAACAACTATTCCCCTTACAAGAGGTCGGAATACGCAGACAGCATAAGAATAATCAGGCAGAAACAAGATCTCAATGAAGAAGATTACCGCAAATTACTTAATTATTCAAATAAAATATTAGAAGACGACCCTTTTAACACCAGCGTAATTTCCAACAAATTAACAGCGTATAAAAAATTAAAGAATGAAAAAGATTTCAGAACAACATTAAGTCAATTTATGACGGTTATCGAAGCCATCCTTAGTTCTGGAAATGGAGCCACAAAGGAGATGGCCTTTTATGTAATAGCCGTTCCCCATGAATACGCTGTACTTAATGTTCTGGGATTCAAGTATGCCGGGAAACAAAGTTTAGTGGAGCACTACGATTATTTGGAGGTAGAGGAAAATGAGTATAAAATCAACGGTTTATATTTTGATATCACCCCTAGCTTAAATTCTTTAAATTCAAAAAAAGCGGATTAAAAGAAAGAAAATTTATTTTAGAAAACAGGGAGGGGATAAATCTTCATCCGCTTTCACATAATTGATTATCATGGACTTCATCATTTATTCGCGCTAGAAAGAAGAATGCCTTGCCGCAACATGGATGAAAAAAAACAGATTAAAAAGAAATATCTTTTCTTTTTTTAAATAATTAAAAAACAGTCATGAAAAAAGCACTCATTTTATTATTTTGTATGTTGCCGGCTTATATTCATGCCCAACAGATCATGTATCCAAAAGCATCTGATATTGCCATCCTTAATTATGATTCTTTTTATTTGAATTGGATGAAACAGGGACGAAAGCCTTTTGCGGGTAAGTTTAATGAAAAATGATATTCACATAACGACAAGATTGTTAATTGGGTCCATAGAAAACTACAATAATTCGTCTCATACAAGGATTAAGTCGTTGATAAGTATGTCAGGGTTCATTATTTTTAACAATAGTTACATTTGTCAGTTTGTACCTTATCTAAGTTCCACAGGAGCGAAAGAAGTTTTTGTAAATTGCGTCAGTAAAGACAGGGTTTCCAACTACGATTGGCATAAAAAGCTCATTATAGCAGAAGGTGGAGGCAACGGTTATTTTCGGGTAATAATAAATTTAGACGATAGAACCTTTAGAAATTTTTGGGTAAACGCACCAATGTGATTGCAATAATTGTTTTAAAATGCAGTAAATTTGAAGAAGTAAGGTTCATCAAAAAAGACCATCCCTCTTGGAATAGTCTTCTTTTCTGGTGACCCCGACAGGATACCTATAAAGAAAGAACAATTTTCTTACATTTTATTCAGTATCGAAAAATGATAAAATTAATACCATTAATATACAATAAAATATACTTTTATCTTTATCAGTAAGAATTAAAAACGGCAAAGTTAAATAAAATTAATATCTTACTAATATTCTTACTTTTCTCTTTTTTCTTACCTTATTTCTTACTTTAATTTTTTACATTTGTGAAGTGTTTAATCAATCATTTCTTCACAATGGCAAAAGTAAGTTTTTATTTAACCGACAAAAACGCGAAAGACGAAACAAAACTATTTGCGTTTATCAATTACGGATTGTTTGTGTATGATGAAAATGGTAAAAAGAAATATTTACCGTTGAAATACACAACCAACATTGAAGTTATTCCGGCGTTATGGGATAACAAGAAAAATCGCGTAAAGGAATCTTTAAAATGGGCGCAACCTGAAACTTTTGAAATAAGTAAATTTGCAGTTGAGGAATCAGCACGAAAGAAATATGAATCGATAAACAACGAAATAGCCCAATTTGAGCAATCCGCGAAAAGTATCGTTTCAAAATTAACCGTTAACGGCAGACTTCCGCGCCACGAACAAGTAAGAAAGGAGTTAGACCGGATTTACAACCCGAAAAGATTAATCGGCAGTTTGGAGCAAATCAATTATCATTCATTTGATTTAGTGCAATTTATTGATCATATCGTTAACACCTCAACGAATTTAAGGAACTCAACAAAAAAGAATTACAAAGTAGTTAAGAAAAACGTTGAGGATTACCAAAAGAAATTCAAGGGAACGATCACACCCCAAAACGCCGATATTGATTTTTATAATTCATTTGTCAAATTCCTTACAAGTGCCGGACTATCAAAAAACACTATTGGAACGCGGATAAAGATAATTAAGGCTGTCCTGAATTATGCCAACGAACGGATTGACAATGTATGTCAGGATTATAAAAAAGAATCATTTTCAAAACCGAGTGAGGAAACAGAGAGTGTTTATTTAACCCAAGACGAATTAAACGTTATTTCCAACCTGAAATACTTACCGCCGTATTTGGAAAAAGTCAGGGATATGTTCATAATTGGATGCGATACCGGTTTGCGTTTTTCCGATCTTTCAAGGTTGACAAAAGATAACATTAATTCGGATAACACGATCAGCATAAAGACACAAAAGACCGGTAAAGTTGTTGTTATACCAATGACACCGCGAGTTAAAACCATATTTGAAAAATACAATTATGTTTTGCCGGACAGTATCAGCAATCAAAAGTATAACGAGTATTTAAAAGATATTGCACGCCGGGCGAACTTAAAAGAATCTATTTCAATTACCAAAACCATCAAGGGAATGTTAGTTACCCGCACCGTTGAGAAATGGGAACTCGTTACGAGCCACACCGCGCGCCGATCCTTTGCAACCAATGCGTTTTTGGCAGATGTTCCGGCAATCGCTATAATGAAAATCACCGGACACAAGACAGAATCCGCGTTTATGAAATATATTAAAATGACAGCAAAGGATAACGCCACAAAATTACAATCACACAAGTTTTTCACTCAATTAACCGTTGTTGCAAAATGAGAGCGATAAATAACATTCAGAATTTAAGTGTGGCTGAATTGCTCGAAAAATTATATAATTCAGATGATAGTGTATTTATTTCACATACGGATTTAGTTACTTATGTTGAACAAAATTCAAATAAATTCCAATCAGATATTCTAAAAATAATTTATTCCGATATCATACGTTTTGTGCTGACAAAGATGAAATTGTATTGGTTTGGCAAAAAAGTCTATTTGGATGATATTTGTTTTATTAAACCAAAACATATAAGAGGTATAATAATGAAACAAGATGCGGAAAGAGCCTATAATGATTTAAAACGATATTTGAAAAGGTATGATATTGGGGGTTACTTTAGAAAAATTGCATTAGGAAATACGATGTTCCACGAGTTTATTTATTTTCCAAATCGAATAGGTGCAAAAAACATAGTTGAATTATTACATATAGTGGATGATAAACTTGAGAAAGAAAAACTAACGAAAGAGATTGAACTTAACAAAGATATCACAGCCATAAAAAGTAAAAATTCAGAAATGAAAAACACCAATTTTATGGATCTATTTAAAACAGAACATCAAAATAAAATTGACAGGTTTAAAAGTTGGTTGAAAAGAGAGGAATATATTAATGATGCCAATGAGATAACAGCGTCTAATTACACAAATTTTGCACGTCTTTTTTATTTGTTGAGAGATAACAGTATCATTAAACCAAACATTAATAATACAAAGGGAATTACAGCCTATTTTAAAGAGTTTGGCGTTAATGTAGTTGAAACATTAAACTCGTTGAGCGAAACGCCGGAAATCGCACGCAAAACGGTAACAAATGAAAATGCAAAAGACTTTACACAGTTAGGAATGACAGAAAAAGAGACAACCAATTTATTAAATCTATTCAAAAACAACTAAAAACAGACTTCCGAAAATCCGTTTATTCCGTTCCGGAAATTACGGAATAGTGCCCGATAAATAACCGGTTAAGTTTGCATAAACTTTAAAATTATAAGTTTATGACAAATGAGATTTTACTAAACGGAATCAGTTTTGAACAGTTAGAAAACAGTATCAAAACAATCGTATCGGAAACGGTACAAAATGCAGTTGCCGGATTAACCTCAACGGCAAAAGACGAAACACCCGAACTTATTACACGAAAAGAAACAGCCGATTTATTAGGCGTTACTTTGCCCACGTTACACGTTTGGACGAAAAACGGAGTTATACCCGCCAAACGTATCGGAACGCGCGTAAGATACGAGAAACGCGCCGTATTGGATGCGCTCAAAGATATTGAAACAATTAAGTATCGGAGGGCGTGAAAATGGCAAAAAAGAGTTTAATCCAATCGGCAATCAAAGGAATTTTTAGACGAAACACTTCGCACCCCGACGTATGGGATTTAAACCCCGATACAGGCGATAAGATGCCGTTTAAGTGGTTTAGGCTATCAGAACCCCGCGAACATTATCTAACAGCACAGGGCGCGTTAAAAGTAGCCGAGAGCCACCACAACGGCGTTAAGGTATTGCACACCGGATTAAGGCGGACAGTCGATGAAATGATCTTTGCCGGGAATCTTTACAACCCGGTTAATGAGAAACGGAGTTTGTTGTTATTCGGATGCGATCCGGTCGCGCACACGATAACTGTTTATTTGTTTGCAAACAGGAATCCGCGAAACATTAACAAGTATATTGAGGAGGTGCAGAATGATTGACGGCGTACAGGGATACAATGTTCAGACCAATCTCGAAACCGACCGCGCCACGATTGACGGTTTACAATTTACGCGCGATAAGAGTGAGGGATTTTGGATGAAAGGCAGTTTGCATAAATTCCACAATAAGGGCGCGCACAATGCCGATGACTTCCGTTATACGGATTTGGTTGAAACGGTTTACAGACTTCAAAAAGAATTATCTATAAACCCCGAAACTACACAAATATCGCGCGTTGAATTTGGCGTTAACATAACATTGCCGATTGATGCCTATAATGTTATCGATAGTGTGGTATTATTCAGGAATGACACCGGAGGTTATGACAATGTCATGCGAACCTTTCAATTTAGCGATTACGTATTTAAGATTTATAACAAGTCGAAACAGTCCGATGTCAATGATAATATCATACGCGTTGAGGTAAAAGTTACACGTTTGCGCTATTTGAAACAAAACAAAATCCATGTTCAAACACTTGCCGACCTATTGGATGAAAACGTCTTAAACGGACTGCAAAGAGTGTTAGTCGATGCGTTTAAGGATTGTTTGATTATCGATGTTCCGAAAGAGAAAGTTAAGAAACTAACAACGGCACAACGTTTGGATTTGGCAGAATACACGAACCCGATTTTTTGGAATAGAATCAGGCGCGACAAAACAAGAAATATCACGCGCGAAAAGAACAAGTGTTTGAAGTTTATTGATGAAATCGGAGGAACGGATTTAAAAGAAAAACTACTTACTGAAATAACCGATAAATGCGATTATTTATTGAACTTTTCAGAGCTGGAAAGTGTCAGGATTTTCCAACAAAATAGTAAGCAGAAAAATAGCGGAGTGTCAGGATTTTCCAATTTAGATGATAGTATGAAAAATCTGACAAACACACCCGCGCCAAACATTATCAATTGTGCCGGTTGTGGAGCGATAATAAACAACCCCCGCAAAGGGCAAAGATTTTGTTCCGCAAAGGTTGTAGGATACGAAAAGGCGCACCGATGCCGAAATAACGTTAGCAATCCAAAGAACAACACACAACGTTCAATCAGGAATGTTTTATCTATTCCATTGATGTTTGATTTACGCGATATGATTGAGAAAAAAAAAGAGAAATATTTGGATGCCGTTTGAACCGACCGCCGGAGGATCATAAACAAACATTCAGGTAAACATAAATAACTCGCGCGAGGATTGTTCAAAAAGTGAATGATCCTTTGCCGGTTAAGGTATGCACCCCCTTTCACTATCAAATAAACACGCGTTCAGTCCCCCGTAAATTTTCCTCAACATTTTACAGAATAATCCGATATGTCGATTAACGGATTATCGTTACCGTTACGATTGATCAGCCACAACCGATTAACCGGAAAGAGCCGGCAGGATGCGTTAAAGTGTCGATAACGATGTTACCCGGCAAAAGAACAATGAGCCGAAATAAGGCGATTTAAGGCGTTATAATTATTTTACAGGTATTGCACCAACTTTTGAATTATAACCCAATACGGAGCGATAGAACTTGTTAAAACCGATGGTTTGAGCCACACTTCAAAACCTGAATTTTGAGATAAAAAGATATTTAAATCGGGCGTAAAACGGCGGTAAAACGGTGGTGAAAACCTGAAAAAACCTGAAATCAGAACCTTATAAAAACCTTACATTTGAAACCTAAGTTTAAAAGAACGGTGAGGTTTTCTTACACTAAAAAAAGGATCATCCGGGCGTATCATTTTAAAAACGTTCGATCAGAAATCAAACCTCACCACCCTATCATTATCGCACGCGAGTAATTTTTGTATTGTGGGGAAAGACAGCCGTTATAATTTGGGGGGTTAAAAAAGGCGAACGGCAGATAATCAGTCCGCCGTTCTAAAGTGTTTAACCAATCAATGGCAAAAAGTCATTGAGAAGTATTGCAAAGATAATATTTTATGATAACGAAACAGTCAAAAAACACCCGAAAATGCACCTCAAAAAAACCGTTCTTACCGATATTCTTACCTTTTTAAAATGAAAAACGACACAAACAAATGGAAGTCAAATGTTTATGCCGTTTTGAGTGTGACCCCGGAGGGGCTCGAACCCTCGACCCATTGATTAAGAGTCAATTGCTCTA
>ENA-UOOK01007288-UOOK01007288.1-fermentation-metagenome-genome-assembly--contig:-NODE-7288-length-10153-cov-4.109725_pt1 | contig 10153 bp, 9 predicted proteins | sample MGYA00245777_ERZ724023 | MGnify/ENA primary metagenome ERZ724023 (study PRJEB28704, sample SAMN03018312) | fermentation metagenome | biome: anthropogenic terrestrial biome; feature: soil; material...
AACCTCCGGTTTCTACACTGTTTTGTTTTCAAGGACCAATCTTTCCCGTCGCTGTTCGGACCACAACTCATTCCTTCGTTGCTCTCTCTAATGGCGACTTTTATATATTAGCAAACCGTCATCGATTTGTCAACATATTTTTTTGATTTTATTTGATTTATTTTTTATCTTTATTTTTTATCATGATTGCTTGATTGCAGCAAGCCATATTACTGCAAAATACGAAGATGAGTTTTTGCAGCAGAATTATATCATGCTTCAGCAACGGACAAAAATATCCCGGAAAAGTCCATGGCCTTTCCGGGATTTCTGTAAAAATCATATGAGTTTACGCTCAGGTACTGCTTGCATTACTATTTATCGAACGCACTTCCACCCTGAATAGCGACGTTTTCCTGATGCTTGGCGTCATAGATTGCCTCCACGCCCGCGAAGTTGTTGTCATCAAAGAATTTAAGCAGAGCGTCATAGAGCCGTTCGGCCTCTTCCGCTGTACCGGCCATAATGATCTTGGGCATTTCTGCCTTGTATTGCTCCTCGCATAGCGTGCGCTGGATGCCCAGATCGGAAAGCGGGTCGATGTCGTTGTCCAGGCCCACATATTCGTCGGAAACAAACATGATGGGAGTCAGGATATTGGCCTGGGTACTGATGACCCAGTCCTGCTTCTCCGGGGGCTGCATGGCGTTTACCGCGAATTTGGTCAAATCCACGTTGTCAGAGTGGCTGCAGAATGACCAGAACCAAGCGCCGATCTTGTCTTTTTCCTCCGTGCTCAGCTCGGACTCCGGCGTCTTGAGGATGGGGTTCCCTTCTTTGTCCAACTCGTCCCACCACTTACCCTGGGGCCCGTACATCATTTCAATGGATCCCTGCTTGGTCAGCATATAGGTGAGAAAGTCGAAGATGCGCTGGGGCTTTTCCGTCTTGGTGGTGATATTGAGCACATTCCAGCCGATGGTCTCCTTGTGGTCGGCGAATACATGGTCCACGCCCTGGGCCGGGGGATAGACAGGGTCCACCACTATCTCATAGGTGTCGTCAGGATAAGTATTCATCAAAATCTGGCGGAAGCGGTTGACGGAATCCTGGGAGTGGTCATAATACAGGAGGGCGGTCCGGCCTGAGGTGAATTTTTCAATAATCTGATCGTTGGTGTCGGAGAACTGCGTCTCGGCGATCAGGCCTTCGCGGTACCATTTGTTGGCCTCCATGGTTGCCGCTCGGAAGACGGGATCACGCAGTACCGATTGAATTTTGCCGTCGATCCGGGCGGTATAGGTAGTGGTCTTGTTGGCACCGCCCATGGAGCGATAGAAGGCACCGGTGATCTTGTCAAAAGCATTGGCGTTATTCTCTGTGGAGAAGGGGATCACGGGCAAACCTTCTTTGGTGGTGGCAATGTTGTCCTTGACATTCTTTGCGTAAGCATACAGATCCTCGAAGGTTTTAAGGGGCGGGCTTCCCGCCTGTTCATACAGCCTCTTGTCGTACATCCAGACATCGTTGCCACCCGTGGGGCCCTTACGCACCCAGTGAGGGACGGAATAGAGCTTGCCGTCGATTTTCAGCAGTTCCTGTGTGGACTGGGCGACATTCTCATCCAGAGTTGGGTTGGCCGCCTGCAGAGGGGCCAGGTCCACAAATAGGTCCATCTTTGCCATGCGGCGCCAGTCTGCGGTGCGGTCCATCTCGATCACATCGGGCAGATCACCACCGGAGATCATCAGGTTGAGCTTAGCTGCGGCGTCAGCGTCGGGCTTGGTATGCTCAATGGTCAGATTGAATTTTTCCTTCCAGTATTTTGAAGTCGAATCCTCGCCCCAGGGCTTAATGGTCCACCAGTCATAGTTATAATAAATGGTAAAGGTGTAGGGTTCCAGATCCGTGGCGAGTTCTGTGGGTTCACTCTCGCTGGGCGCGGGAGATTCCTCATTGGTCGTGGGAGATTTGTCGTCGGTCGCGGGGGACGTGTCATCGTTCGTTTGCTTATCGGAATTGCCTGCGCAGGCGGACAGCAGCGAAAGAATCATAACGGCGATAAGGATAAGCGAGAGAGTCTTTTTCTTCATTTTCCTTCCTCCTCATGATATGGTTGTTATATAGGAAACACTCGGGCAGTACAGATAATCCTCCTTTCTGTTTTGTCATGATAAAGCGGCATATGCGATCTTATTTGCATACATGTTTGCTTACATGTCGCGTTCATCCCTTTATGGAGCCAATCATGATGCCCTTGATAAAATACCGTTGGAGAAACGGATAAACAATGACGATGGGGATAATGGTAACGATCATGGTTGCCATGGTAATAGAGCGGACGTTTACCACCTTGCCGCGCCCAATGCTGCCAACGTCTACCGAGGCGCCCGCGGCGGCAGAAGCAATCTGCTCGGCGAATTTGGCTTCGGATATGATGGAAATCAGTACGGTTTGCATGGGCTTCAATTGCTGGGAGCTGATAAACATGGCTGCGTCAAACCAGGAGTTCCAGTGGAAAACCCCGATATAGAGGCAGATAGTAGCAACGATGGGCATGGAGACCGGAAGAATGATTCGGTAGAAGATGGTAAAATAATTTGCCCCGTCGATTCTGGCGGACTCCTCCAGAGCATCCGGTACGCTCTTGAAGTAGGCGCGCATCAACAGCATATTCCACAGGTTGACCAGGTTGGGAAGGATATAAACCCAGAAATTATTGAGCAGGTTCAGGGAGCGGATCAGAAAGTAGGTGGGGATCAGTCCGCCGCTGAAATACATCGGGATCAGGCAGAAATAGGTATAAAACTTGCGTCCCCTCAGATTCCGGCGGGACAAGCCAAACGCCAGCGTCGCGGTGAACAGCAGCCCGACCACCGTACCGATCAGCGTCCTCAGGACGGTGATGGAATAGGCTTTATATATTTTGGAGTTGGCAAAAATCAACTCATAGTTGCGTGTTGTGAATATCCGCGGCCATATGGTGATGCCGCCCCGCGTGGTGTCGTCGGCGTTGTTGAAGGACAGCGCGAGGGAATTTAAGAAGGGATACAGGGTGGCAATCAGTACAAGGAGCATGGTCAACAGAACCATAATGTCCAAAATGATATCACCGACCGTTTTTTTCCTTCTCACAAGAACTACCTCCCAGTCATTTATCGCACTGCGTCAAAGCAACGCGGATTCGTCCAGTTTGTTGGCAAGCCAGTTCGCGCCGAGCAGCAGAGCAAAGTTGATAACCGCCTTAAAAAGCCCGGCAGCAGCCGCGAAGGAAAAGCGTGCCTGCTGAATACCCACCCGGTAAACATAGGTGTCAATGATATCGGCGTATCCTCTCAGCATGGCGTTACCCATCTGACCGGTCAGCATCATGCTTTGATCGAAATTTGCATTAAGCAGACCTCCCACCGTGAAAATCAGCAACAATACAATAGTAGGGCGAATGGAGGCAATGGTAATATACCATATTTTTTCCAGTCGCGTGGCGCCGTCGATATCTGCCGCCTCGTACATTTCTATATCTATAGATGCAATAGATGCAATAAAAATAATAGAATTCCAGCCAAGCTCCTTCCATAGATCGGTGCCGACGGCCAGACCCCAATAGTATTCGCCCCGGTTGAAAAATGCGATGGGAGAGTTTATCATGCCGAGAGTCATCAGCACCTGGTTGACCGCTCCTCCGTCCGCGGAGAAAAAGTCAAACATCAGTCTGGCGGCGACGACCCAGGAAATGAAATGCGGCAGATAACTGATCGTCTGCATGAATTTTTTAACGGTTTTTTGGCGGAGCTCATTGATAAACACAGCAAACACGATTGGCAGAGGGAAATTTACCAACATCTTGAGCAGGCTGATCACCACGGTGTTGCGCAGCACGGTCAGGAAATTCGGATCCCTGAACAGCGCTCCGAACTGCTTGAGCCCTACCCACTGGCTCATGCCCGGAAAATCTCCCAAACGAAACTCCTGGAAAGACATGGCAATCCCATACATGGGGAGATAGGAGAAGATAAGTACAAAGATCACCGACGGGATGACCAAAAGTTGTAAATCCCACTGAGAAAACTTCTTTCTCCGGGGGTAAGAAGATTTCCCTCTTGGTGCCTCTGCTTTTACTATCTCGGCCAAGCTTATCATCCTTTCCATATTGGCGGTCAAAACTGCCCCCTGGGCGCCCACTCCCCATAGCCGGGAAATCTAACCGGGAAGTACGGTCCCAGAACAGGCTATAACATGTTCCAATTCAAATCTATCCAAAATATAGCTACTTCCCCCCACATATGTCAATTAAAATATAGCACGTATGTATATATATGTCAAGTATAATAAGTAATGGGCTTTTTGTAGTTATTTGGTTTTTTATGATGCTTTTTGGTTTATGGCGCCAAGCAGGGCGCTTGCATGAGATGCATAAATGAGATGCGTAAATTGCATCTATTCCCTGATTGCTATATAATGTTTTCAGAAGGTTATCGAAAATACACCTTTAGAAAAGGATCTTTAACATGGTATTTTTAAGAGCTCTCCGAAAAATCAGGGAATCCGATGCGAAGTCTCCCTATCCATTATCCATACCGCTATGCAGGAATATGGAGCGGCTGGCATTTACAAAGCCGGTGACAATGATCGTGGGCGAGAACGGTACCGGCAAGACCACTCTGCTTGAGATCCTGGCGCTGAAGCTGAATGCAGTGCGGATAGACGGCAGCACTTCCGACGGCAATGTGAAGTTGAACCGGATAAAATTCGCAGATCAGGCTTTCCGTTTGGAAATGCTGAAAAAGCCAAGAAGAAATTTCTTCTTTCAGGCGGAAGATTTTATTCGCTACATGGACCATCTGCATGAAATGAAGCAGGATGCAGTCCAGGCATTGGAAGATGTGGAAAGGGATTATGCCGGTCGGTCGGATTATGCCAAGGGACTTGCCGCCATGCCATTTTTCAGGACCTTATCTGAAATGGAGAATATGTATGACGGAGATATTTCCGAGAAATCCCATGGGGAGAGCTTTATCGAGTTCTTTGGGTCACGGATCATAGAAAACGGCCTGTATCTGTTGGATGAACCCGAGGCTGCCCTTTCCCCCTTTAACCAGCTGGTAGCGCTGAATCTGATTGCCGAAGCGGAACACAGCGGCTGCCAGATTATCGTTTCCACCCATTCCCCCGTCCTGACAGCCTATCCCGGAGCCTGCATCTACGAAATCAAGGAGGGGACCATCCATGAAACGAAATATGAGGACATGGAAAGCATCCGGTTTCTGAAATCATTTTTGAACCACAAGGACAATTACCTTAAAAATATTGTCACTCATCCGTAAAGCGGTATCCTACCCCTACCTCGGTTATGATATAACGGGGTTCCGCAGGATTCTTCTCCAGTTTGCGGCGAATATTGGCCATAAACACCCGAAGAGACTGGGTATCGCTTTCCAGATAATTGCCCCAGACTTCTTTCAATATATATTTGTGGGTCAGGACCTTTCCTGCGTTTTTGACCAACAGCGTCAATACATCAAATTCCATCGGCGTAAAGTGGATTTCCATACCGCTTAAGCTTACTTTATGCCTTTTCAAATCAATTTCCAGATCTCCCACTTTATAAACCGTGGGAGTCTCACTCTTCGTATTGCCGACATGACGAAAAATGACCCGGATCCGTGCCAGAAGTTCCTTGATGCTGAAGGGTTTGGTCAGATAGTCATCGGCCCCCGCATCCAAAGCCTCCACTTTGTCATTATCCTGGTCCCGTGCGGAAATAATGATGATCGGCAGATCGGAAAATCCTCTTATCTGCTTGAGCAAATCGATCCCGTCCATGTCAGGCAAGCCCAGATCCAGAATGATGGCAGACAACTTTTGCGTAGCAATGACGTTCATAGCTTCTCTTCCCGTAGATGCCTCGATGCAGTTATAATCCTGGGATTTCAGCGAAAAGCTTACGAAATTGCGTATCTGTCTATCGTCTTCCACAATCAAAAACATCTCCATTTACCTACCTCCTATCGGCTCAGGCAGAAGCGGGATATGGCACCCGCCGGAAGGGTCGTTCTTCCTTATTAATATATTAACACATTTTTTATACTTATAGTATTCTTCTTTATACCATGTTTATACACATTCTGTTAAGATATGAAATTGTCGCCGGATTCATCTTGTAAATTGCGATTTTTGTAGTATAATTCATTATACGGCAAAAAGGAGGCGGTGCTGCTATCACTGCATTATTCAAAAAACTGCGACCGGAACAATATATCGCCCTCGGATTTGCGGCTGTCATTCTGTTGGGAGCCGGTCTTTTAATGCTTCCCATTGCACAGAATAAAGGCGTCGATGTTCCCTTCATCGACGCCCTGTTTACCTCAACAAGCGCCGTCTGCGTTACGGGCTTGGTAGCCATTGATGTTGCGGATAACTTCAATGTGTGCGGCCAGGCCATTGTTGCCGCGTTGATTCAGATTGGGGGCCTTGGCGTTACTTCCGTAGGGGTAGGGCTTATTCTCCTTGCAGGCGGAAAGGTCAGCTTCAAGGATCGTGTTCTGGTAAAGGAAGCAATGAACCTGGATTCCATGAAGGGAATCGTCAAACTGGTAAAATCCATCCTGCTGATGACCTTGTGCTTTGAAGGAACAGGCGTAATATTGAACTTTATTGTTTTCTCTCAGGATTATAGGCCTCTGCATGCTCTATGGATCAGTATCTTTCATTCCATTGCCGCCTTCAACAATTCCGGCTATGATATCCTGGGGGGATTCCGAAATCTGATCCCTTATCAGGACAATGTGCTGCTGAATCTGACAACGACAGGGCTGATCATATTCGGCGGACTGGGTTTCCTGGTCATCCGTGAGATTCTGTTCAAACGCAATTTCAAAAAGTTCAGCCTTCACGCAAAGGTCGTTATCACCATGACCGTCATCCTGCTGGCCACCGGAACCATTCTGTTGAAAGCAACGGAGGACATTACCTGGCTGGGGGCATTCTTCTTCAGTACATCCGCAAGAACAGCCGGGTTCAGCACCTATCCGCTGGGGGAATTCTCCAACGCAGGGCTGTTCCTGCTGATTATCCTGATGTTCATCGGGGCTTCGCCGGGATCCACCGGCGGCGGTATCAAGACCTCCACCACATTTGCTCTACTGAAAAGCGCATACAGTGTGGCAACCAACAAACATTGTACCGCGTTCAAACGGCGTATCCCCGGAGAAGTCATCCGAAAGGCTTTTATCGTTTTTCTGCTGGCCATATCGGTGGTGTGCCTGAATTCCTATCTGCTGAGCATCCTTGAGCCGCAGTTTACTTTTATACAGCTGCTGTTCGAGGTGGTATCCGCATTCGGCACCGTCGGTTTGTCCACCGGTATCACACCGGACCTCAGTGTATTGAGCAAGACCATTGTTATTCTTACTATGTATATCGGACGTCTTGGCCCTCTCACCGCAGCCATGATCTGGTCCTACCGGTCATTGTCCAATGCCAGCTATTCAGAAGAAACCATTACGATTGGGTAAAAGGAGAGGATTACAATGCTTCAGCATAAATCAATTATAGAGTACGGAGTCATCGGACTCGGAAGATTCGGACAGGCACTGGTAAAATCCCTGACCGATGCCGGCAAAGAGGTTCTGGTGCTGGACGGCAACGAAAGCAAGATCAAACAGATAAGGAATTATACGGACAACGCCTTTGTCGTCGAATCCCTGGATAAGCAAACCCTGATGGATACCGGTATCCAGAACTGCGGTACCGTTATTGTCTGCATCGCAGAAAAAGTGGACGTCAGTATTCTGACGACCCTCAACGTAATCAGCATGGGAGTTCCCCGGGTCATTTCCAAGGCATTCAGCTATGAGCAGGGCCTTGTTCTGGAAAAAATCGGCGCCGAGGTCGTCTATCCGGAACATGACATGGCGATCCGTCTGGCAAACAAGCTGATTTCCTCCAAGACTCTGGTATCCATTGAAATGCGGGACAATATCAATATCTCCGAATTGAAGCTTACCGGCAAGATCGAAGGACAGACCGTGCTTCAGGCGGATCTGCGCCAGAAATACAAGCTGAATATCATAGCCATGGAGCATGACGGTAAAGCGACGACCGAAATCACACCGGATCTGGTTCTCAGGGAAAATGACAAAATTGTGGTAGTCGGCAACAGCGAGAATATTAAAAAGTTTGAACTGTTCTTAAGCGGCGGCCGCTGAACGAAATAAGGATAACTCCAATGGGAAGCAGCGGAGCACCCGGGGTACCGGAAGCGGCATGCATACGGGAAATCATTTCAGAAATGGCGCAACATTGCCAAGCCGGCTGGATACCAGCTTTATCAGAAGAAGGATAATGGCAATGTTGATGCCGATCAAAAGAAGCAGCAAAAGGAAACGCAGGTTCATGCGTTTCTTATTTTTTCCCCTGGATCCGTTATTTTCATCCGACATAAATGCCCGACCTCTATTCTTTGCCCTGATCTATGCTATCCATACTTACTTACTTATGACGGGCTTTACATTATATGTATTATAATCATGAAAATAGGCATTTATGCGATGATTCCTTTGGTTTTTTATTAGCAACGTAAAAGGTATAAAAACCCGCAGCGGCACAAGCTCCCGTGAAAGCAAACAACGGTGCAAAGGAAAGGGCGTCGATCACCGCACCGGCCAGCAGGGTGACAAGGGAAGAAGCAATCAGCGTTATCATCATGTTCATACTGACATACAGCGGTATCTGTCCTTCGGGAGCGTAGGCAATAACATTCATGCCGCTGCTGATATTATAACCGCTGATACTCAGGCTGGACAGGGCAAATGCAGTATAGACCGCCGAAAGGCTGTGTATGCAAAGTATCACAACGGCAGCCAGCATGCTGAATAATGCAGTGCTCATCAACACATACCTGTGCCCGAGCCGGTCGCCTATCATACCGAAAACGCTGCTGCCCAGAATGCTCACCATGACTCCTATCCCGGTAAACAAGGCGATCTGTTCCGGCCCGGCTTCAAAATTCCGTATCGCCGCCAGAGAGTAAAAAGAAAGAGCCACATTTGAAATTGTAAGAAAGCTATTGCCCAAAACGGACGCCGCATATCCTTTCTGCTCCTTCAAAGCATGCGGGATCTCCCTGATATATCTGAAATAATTGATAGACTTTTTCCGTGTTGTTTCCGATTCCTCCCATACCAGCGCAAAGATACCGGCGTCCAGAATCAGAAGAAAAGCGCCGATTCCGAATATCCATGTATAATTATAGGGAAAAACCACATACTTCAGGAGTATCCCCGTCAGAAACGCCGCTCCTATGGCAAGGATATTTCCGGCCGCTCCGCCGAAACCCTGCAGCCTGCCACGTTGATTGCCGGGAATGACCTTGGCCAGTATGCTCATATAAAAGGGTGAATAGCACCCGACGAAAGCATTGAAGATGCCCCAGAATATCAGAAACAAAACAACAGTTATCCCATAATCATATGCGCTGAGCACAGGGATGCAGAGGGCATAAGCCAGTAAAAGGAAGCGCTGGATAAAAAGCAGCCGGGAAAAAACAATGGTCTTCACCGGAAGTCCCATCGCCATCTGGGCGAATATCGGCTGTGTCATAAAAGCTCCTATGCTGACCAGTGCACTGGCAAGGCTTATCTGAAAAATAGAAGCGCCCAGGTCGTTCAAAAAATTAGGTATAACGGCGTTAATGGAAATAAAGGCCATTGCGTTCACAAATAAAACCGGGTCCAGGAACAATAAAATATAGTTTCTTTTCCGGTCATCCATCCGGGGTCTCCACGCCAAGAATATTTTCCTCCCACAAGATTATTTCTTGTTTCTTCTATTAAACAACCAGATCATTATACCAGACAAAAGCGGAAATAGATAGCAGCAAAATCAAATACAGAAAACAAAAAGATGCTGCAAATCTTGCAAGATAAGCAAGCTTTGCAGCATCTTTTCTATTGATGCGGTCAGGGCAGATATGCGCCTTCTTCCCGCAAGCGTTTTCTTAGGTTTTGCACATCGATTTTGTGTACATCCGCCGTCGGCAAACCGGCTGCATGGGCAGCCGCCATTCCGGCCGCTTCGCCCATGGCCAGGCAGACAGGCATGACCCGGATACTGCCCTGTATGGTTCTGTCACAGGATATGGACCGTCCCGCTATCAGGACATTGGTCAATCCCT
>ENA-UOOK01007290-UOOK01007290.1-fermentation-metagenome-genome-assembly--contig:-NODE-7290-length-10152-cov-2.810538_pt1 | contig 10152 bp, 4 predicted proteins | sample MGYA00245777_ERZ724023 | MGnify/ENA primary metagenome ERZ724023 (study PRJEB28704, sample SAMN03018312) | fermentation metagenome | biome: anthropogenic terrestrial biome; feature: soil; material...
ATAGTACGATGCTTCTATTTTCTTTACTGAGTTTATGGATAGCTTTAGCTTGATGGGCATACAGCTGCGTGTCCAGAGGTATCGGTTCAGGTTTTGGGCGCGAAAAACAGGATAGTGTCAATAATTTTGGTGACAATATGCCATCATTACATAACTCACGAAGACTGCCAGCTTTTGTGTATGGCTTAATTAATTCCAGGTAAGGACCCATAAACAACGCCCGTGGGGCTTCAAAACTTTCCCGGATCTTTCGTGCCAGCTCAGGCTCCTGCCCGTCTTTATTGGCATCGAAGGTCGTCATCAGGTAATCGACAAGTGTCTGTTTGAGGGTTTGTGTAATTTTTACGGCGTTCATTGTTTGCCCGCTTTCTTATGAGATGGCGTGGACGTAAAAAAGTTCTGCCCAGGCAATGCACCACTCGAGCAGTTTTGGACAACCTTTTGAGGCATGGGCAATAAGCATTGCCAGGTCTTCTTCAGAGACCATTTGCTTTTCCATCAGTTCATGAAATGTCCCCGGAAGGTTAGGTTTCATTCGTAAGACCATGGTCAGAGTAAGGATGTGACCAGGGATGTTAAACGGACTGGTCAGAGCCTGGATTTCGCGCATTAAACGCTGCATAGCAGCAAAAGCCGGGACTTTCGTCTCGTTGTCGATTAGAAACTGATTTAGCCGTTCCAGAGTTCCCGAGAAACCCTGGATTTCCTTAATTTCTTTGGAATCAATATTACGAAACAGGTCATCAAGCGCAGTAGCATAATCCCTGTCAGTTAACATTTCAATCGGACACCCAATGTTATCGTTCGTGCTCCCCGGTGATCTTTTTCCTTCAATCAAGTCTGACAAATAATTCTGAATAACTACTTTTTCTACAGAATATGTATGTTCCAGAAGTTCCTCATCATACTGATCAACAGACACCTGGACAACAAAGGTTTTATCACACACCGTGTCAACAAAAAGTTCATGCACGTTCTTCACTTCTCCATGTTGATGATGACTTTGCACACTGGGTGGAAGCTGGAGGTAACTTCCTTTTTGCGACGCGACGATAGTTCCGCAGCTTTTACATTGATATGCAGGCCAGAGATCATTTTCGTCAAGCTCACTATAAAAATTAACATCTGGAGTAGTCGGAATTTCAATCCACAGGCTGGAATAGCCCTCAGTTCCAAATGGCTTCCAAGATGCAGAAGCCCGCAACTTCTTCTCCTCAAACTTGAGATCAACATAGCCCCTGCCAGCTCTGGCTCCAAAAGCCACCTTTTCAGGAAAGACATGCAATATCTTTTGATGACGCTTCGTGGTGAGAGTGAGCGGATATTTAAGGACAGCCCAGGTTGGAAGAAGCTGTTTAAAACTTCTGTTCCAAGGGAAATTTAGGAGTTGTTTTTCGCTCATTGTTCCTGGACAATCATCGGTGTCGGCGATCCATTCCGTTTGAGTGTTGATCCGCTTCAGTTGCTCATAATAAGAATTTATTGATGGTGGAATTGATCTGCTTCGCTTACCTAATTCTTGTTTTGTTAAGGTTAGAACCTGATGTAGTTGCTGTTCATAGGATAAGTATCGCGAGACTGATTGCGCCATTTTAGTTGGTGCATCTGGTATTCGATCTCTCTGCACCTTAAAAGTTGTTGACCGACTGACCTGTCTGCCAGATAACATCAGCTCGACCCAGTATTCACCAGGGTCCAGGCTAATCTCAAAGGAAGGTTTATCATCAAGCACGCCCTCGGTTGAAAAGATTTTCTGTTTTACAAAATTGAGATCATTGCAAACCTGTATTGTATAGTGTCCCTTAAGTTTTCGCTCTTGTTTCAGTGAGATTTCCAGGGTGGGTTTTTGGTAATCGACCTGGGTAATCTCAATTTTTGGTTCTTTGCGATAAGTCATTACAGGCCAGGTAAATCCACGGATGGTGACTGATACTGTCGACTCTGCCAGGTCGCTATCCCGGAGCATATCCCAGATTACAGTTTCAACGAGTTTATTCTGGTATTCTCCTCTGGCATTAAGACTCTCCCTGCGTTTACCATCATCTCCAGTAATTTGCCAGGAGATGCTCTCATTCGGTCTTCCCCGCGCCTGGAGTTTAACTTCCTGATCATTTTCTTCTAAGACCTGATTCTTATCCCCTCCCCCCTCAATCCAGGCGGCAACCCGGTCGATATCCCAACAAAAGTGGATTGGATAATTATCCCAAAACACATCGAACCTGCATTGCTTCTCTTTGAGCGTTTTCCACTCAACCTGGACTTTTCCGTCTATGGTCTTTTTTTTGAATTTTTCATCCTGGATTGGTCTGACCATTCTCTCGTCAACCCCTTCTACTGTAATACAAAGGGGATTAATTGGTGAATAACAAATATCCATATCGGGTTCACTAATCTTTATAGAATCGGGTAACCAGGCAAAAATGAGAGACTCTTCTAACAATGGTTTCATTTCGTAAAGCAGATTCAAGCTATAAGCCCCAGGCTCAGGAAGATATGACGACAAATCGATAATGCAGAGATCTTTATCCACAATCAATTTCGATTGGTTTTTCAGGTCAGCAAGTTGAATAGTAGACAGAAGTTCACCATTTCTGCGGATTAATAGCCAGGTTCTGTGAAAATTGTGTGCTCCCGGGTTCAAATTGACTTCCAAAACGATACCCGGAGAATGGAAAACCCTGGAAGCATTTTCTGACATCCCTTTTACCATTTCAGTCCCTCGAAGAGCGGGGTTTACCTCCTCTGCCTGGGCAGTTCGATCAAAGTGTACCAATTGATCGCCACAATAGATCGTGAGTGGAAGCCTGATATCGTACTTGTTTGCCTGGATGAACCCACTTTTTTGCATGTAAACAGGAACTGTAAGCTGTTGGGGTTGGATTTCATTGCCGGTATCATCAATCAGTTTGTGATGTTCGCAGGAAGCAATAATCCAAACTCCGTCGGACTCGATTTTTTCTTTCCTAATACCGGTTCGGCTGGTACTACTGACCTTGAAGTATTGAATTTTATCCTTGAATTGGGGAACTTCCCGATCAAAGATGACCTGGTCCTGCTGACTCTCCCTTGATTGATCAAGATTATAATCTACCGAGAGAACCAGGATTTTTCCATTTGCCGCTCCCAGCTCTCTGATGGATACTGGGTCGAGTTCCCAACCTCCGGATTTTATTTTCCTTGGGAAGAGCTTCTTGTATATTTCACTTTTATAGTTATCAGAATCCTTCTCGATCCAGATAATGCTATCAGGCTGGCTTTTTTTAGAACGAATATTAGAAAGATGTAGAAAAATATCTTCGCGGTCCAGGTCCCAGCGCCAATCGAGTTTTGGGGTAACGCTTCGCAATTTTGTTAATGTTGACTGATTCATAATCAGTCTTCTATATATTACCTCCCAAAGAGATTTTTCGAAGGTGGAATTAATCACCGATTCCACCGCATTGTTATTATCCAACTCATGAAACAGCTTGACGGCGTTTGACATTCGGACTATCAGGTTGGAAGCAGCTGCAGAGGTTTCCTCACCTCTAATAAAGGAGCGCATACTTGGAGGCTTTCGGTCGATTGATTTATTGTGCTTCAGAAGCTGCGGTAATTGATCAGCGGAATAATTCAAAATTGAATCAAAGTTATCCACCAGCCAGATTGCGAAATGTTCTTGCAAGTAGCTTGGGATAATCGCATGTTGATAGACCGGTCTGACTACATCACCGGGTCTCCTGAAGTCAAATAGAATACCCAGTTGATTGTTGAGGTAACTTCTACTGAAGACAAAAAGCTTACGGCAGAGGGTCATAAAAGTTTGAGATGGCTCGCATCCCCATACCTGGTGGGCATAAGGACTCCAAAATTGTCTGGCATCCGTTTCCGTGTACCTGGCGCAAAAGACCATGCTAATCGTAAAGAGGGCAGGTGAGGAAAAGCGGGGATTGATTTTTCGTTTCTTTTGGGAAATTCCTCGCTGGTATTCTATCAAGCCTTCATAAGCCTTTTTTGAAACTGGAAGTTCACCAATGAGTTGATAGCGCTGAAGCGCTTTTAAAAAGAGCTCTTCCAACTTGTCTGCAGGTAGGCGAAATACTTCTTCCAGATTGTCATCCTCCAGGTGATATAGAAAGGTGTCGGTTTCTTTTACATCTGCTTTCAAATCGATCAGCAGAGGCTTTCGCCGGAAAGGGCACGGAAATGGTTTTTTCTCTTGTTTATTCTTAGGAGAAGAGCGTCCTGGCGATGTATCAGCTGGTACTTGTTGGGCTGCATTTTCAGGAGTTTCATGATCCTGAGCAGGCTTTCCGTTGTGAATTACAGCCGCTTCATCAAAAAAGCTTTCATCTTCAATGGTTTCGATTGAGTCAAACGCAAGAAAACTGAGTTGTTCGTATTCAGAGTCGAATTCTTCCGGATAGGAATCGTCGGGCAGTTCGGTTTCATCCGGTGATTCTGTTGTTTCAAACCACGGACTTGGCGTGATGACCGGATCAGGATCGACCACCTCAAATCCGTCCTCCTCTATAAGAGGCTCGACCTCATTGGACATCCCAAGCAGCGGAGCACGCTGAAATTCAGTTGATGCTTTATGCGGTTCTCCGATAATGCCTTTTTCATCAATCTCAGGAGGTGGTGATTTTGATATGGCAAAGGATTCTGGAGCATTTTCCGGCTCCGATGTTGAAGGAAGGGGCGAAAAATTTACTTCTTTTTGTTCACCTTGCGCATGGACAAGGGATGAATCGAAATATCCAGCCTCACTTCCCTCCCCGTTCTGAACGAGGGCCGAGGGGGTTACTGGTCGTGAATCTGAGGTTGGATATTCGAGAAGTTCATCAGAAGAGTGTAGTGGTTTAAGCAGATTCTCATCAATTTGGTCTTCTTTAAAAATGGAAGCGATATGCTTAGTCTCAGGTTCCGATGCAGTATCTGACGTAAGGTCATGGGTAACGCCATCGGGCGGAAAAATTAGGTTGACTTTTGTTTTATCGGACTTGATAAATGTCCTTGGTGTTTTATCTCTTTTGTTTAGACGTTTGGTTTTTTTTCCAGAAGATATTATCTCAACAAGCGTCTCGAGTATTTCTCTCAAAAGTGCCAATAGTTTCATGCCCATCCCTCATTCTGCTAACGATCTTTTAATGTTCTGTGTCTGGAACAACTTGGGGTTCTGTATTCTTAATTGGTCAAAATGTTTCTAAGTCAATTGTCGTTATTTTCTCGCCTTTGCTAAGTAAATTATACCCAGTATTTTGGTAAAAATTTATTGGTCTCTTTCTTATATTCAAAGCCAACGGTTATTGGCAAAACGGTTTGTTATGGCGTGCGAAAGCTAATAGCTGAAAGTCGATACTTATCTTTTGCCCAGAAGTGAAAAGGTATGGCTATTGCTGAGGATTATGGTCTCATGTTTAGCTAATAACAATTTCAGGGTTTTGGCTGGGTATTTGGGAGCAAAGAAGGACTCGGTTTAGGAAGAGAATTAGAATTTCATCGATTCCAGGCAGTAATAATCTATGAGAGGTGTTTTTTATCTTCCCTCCAGTTCTTAAACGGGGGGTGACATATTCGCTGGTGAATTAGGGAGGTGACATTATCATTAGAGAATAGCACAACGTAAAACTCGACCCTTGCTTTATTTTGCTGTTCTGGGTAAACTAAACAGGTTAATTAATATGAGTGCAAGTTAGGAGCGTAAGATGACACCTTTACCAAAAAGAAAAGTTAGCCCCGGACGCCGCGACCGCCGACGTGCGCATGATCACCTGAAAGCCAGTGCCAGCGTGACCTGCCCAAACTGCGGCGAACCGCGCCTGCCCCACCGTGTCTGCTCGAAATGCGGATACTACCAGGGTCGCGAGGTTGTAACTGTCAGCAAAGAAGACTAATTTGTACTTTTTTACCTAAATATTAATCCGGGCAATCCCCGGATTTTTTTGTTTTACTTTCTGCTCGTTTCTGTCATTCGAGGCAGAACGAAGGTTTATCTCTATACACCCGGAATGATCTTTCATACAAAACCTGTTTCCGGTTCACCTGTTTGGGTACACGCAAACGGGATTACTCCAGATAATTCTCGAAAAACGAGAGCAGCTCCACGGGCAACGATCCAGTGATGCGCACGCCTGTTTCCTCATGCTCCAATTGTTCGACATGCCCTTTTTCGTGGAACATCGACACCAACCTGCCCTCATTGTATGGCAGCAATACCACCACCTTCTGAAATCCCTGGATAATCCCTGCCGAAATCGCTTCGGTCAGCGCTTCAAAACCAGTTTTTTCACGCGCGCTGACAAACAGCGCCAGTGGATCTGTCGAGGCTTTTAGCTCGTTCAAGCTTTCCTCATCCAACAGGTCGATCTTATTATAGACAGTCAAAATCGGGATTTCGCCGGCACCAATTTCTTCCAGCGTCTCCAGAACCGTCAACCGTTGTTCCTCGGCATTCTCATGCGAACCATCAATCAGATGCAGCAAAAGATCAGCCTCAGCGATCTCTTCCAGGGTTGCTCTAAAAGCTGCCACCAGGTCAGTCGGTAATTTTTGAATAAACCCAACCGTATCCGTAAGTAAGATGGTTTCGCTGGTTGGGAGTTCCAGCTGCCGGGTTGTTGGGTCAAGCGTTGCAAACAACTTATCAGCCACAAGAATATCAGCACCCGTAAGCGCGTTTAACAAGGTCGATTTTCCCGCGTTGGTATAACCAACCACCGCAACTACCGGTATGTTGGTCTTTCGGCGCTGCTGACGGTAGCGATGGCGGTGTTGGCGCACTTTCTCGAGCTCATCCTCGAGTTTGTCAATTTTCTTATTGATCTCACGGCGGTCAACTTCCAGTTGCATTTCGCCAGGACCGCGCAAACCGACACCGCCAACGCTGCCACTGCGCCCCGAAGCACCGCCTGCCTGCCTGGCAAGGTGAGTCCACGCGCGGGTCAAACGAGGCAACCGGTACTTATATTGCGCTAATTCCACCTGCAGCATGCCTTCACGCGTGTTAGCGTGTGTGGCGAAGATATCTAAAATCAGGGCGGTTCTGTCCAAAACCCTAATATCGCGGTTGAATTCTTTTTCGAGTTCGCGTTGGTGGCGAGGTGATAGTTCATCATCAAACAAGACCAAACCAGCATCCAGTTCCTCGACAAGCAGCTTCAATTCTTCGAGCTTGCCCTTGCCAATGTAGGTGCGGCTATTTGGTGTGGATAAGTTTTGGGTGATCGAGCCTACCACTTCAATGTCAGCGGTCTCAGCAAGTAATTCAAGCTCCTGCAGACTCTCGTCAAGGGTCAAACCCTGGTGGGTCTCCGAACCGATCCGGACACCCACCATAATTGCTTTTTCTTTTTGTTCTTCAGTAAATTGTGTCAATTAAATGTAAGTTCCAGTGCTTACTGTGTCGCGATCCAGGCTTGCAATCTACCTATCGCCTCTTCGATTCGGTCTGTTGGAATCACGATCGAGATGCGGATGTAGTCCTTGCCGCTGGGTCCATAAACCACACCAGGGGTCATACTCACTCCGGTGTCATTGAGCAAGTCAGCGCAGAATTTTACCGGATCGTCAAATTTTGGCGGCAATTTCGCCCATAAGTAAAGAGCGGCTTTTGGGAGGTCAACCTCAAAACCACAGTCTTTCAAGCCGTTGTAGACTACGTCGCGGCGTTTTTCATAAATTTTGTTGCGTTCCACCAGCCAGCTCTGATCGGCGGTCAGGGCTGCCTGCCCGGCATCCAGAATTGGCATGAAGATTGAGGAGTCGATCTGGCTTTTATAATTCGCCAGTAAGCGGATGGCTTCTTTATTGCCAACAGCCATGCCGATACGCCAGCCAGCCATGTTGTAGGTCTTGGAGAGCGAGTTAAATTCGACGGCAACATCTTTCGCGCCTTCAACTTCCATGATGCTGGGGGCTTCAAAGCCATCGAAGCTAAGGTCGCTGTAGGGCGCGTCGTGCGCGATCAGGATGTCATATTTCCTGGCAAAAGCGACTGCTCTTTCGAAGAATGCAAGGTCAGCCACTGCGCCGGTCGGGTTGTTGGGATAATTGAGCCACATGAGCTTGGCTTTTGCGGCAATATCTTCGGGGATAGCGTCGAAATCTACCAGGAAGTCATTTTCTTTTAGCAGAGGCATGAAATGATAGTTGGCGTCCGCCAGCTGGGCACCTGCCAGGTAGACCGGATAGTATGGATCTGGCAGCAACACCCAATCGCCTGGATCCAGGAAGGTATGGTTCAGGTTGAATAAACCTTCTTTCGAACCGATCAGCGCCAGGGCTTCTGTTTTCGGGTCAATGTCCACATCAAAACGGCGTTTATAGTAAGTGCTGACTGCATTGAGGAAACCGGGCGAACCACCTGCCGGTGAATAGCCATGTTTCTTGGGGTTCTTCGCCGATTCGATCAATTTGTCAACGATAAAACTGGCAGGGGGAAGGTCTGGTGATCCCATGTCAAGGCGAATCACATCAACGCCTTTTTCCTGCAGATCAGAAATGACAGATTTTAAGCCGGCAAAGAAATAGGGTTTCAAATTAGCCACAGTTTTTGATGGTTGTTTCATAACGGGTAAGGTTAATTCTCCTTTTTCTTTGTATTATAAGCGATGGTTTGCCTTCCTGAGCACCAATTCCGCGTTGAGTGCAGGATTAGTCACCAGATGCTCCTCGTTCTCAATTTCCCGCTCCCCGCTCCCTGGTTAAGTATTTTTTACTCACTGGCATACTTTCTTCAGCTGTCATTCCACCATTTTTCACTGGTATAATTCTTGCAAGAGGGTTCATTCTGGCTTTCGCAGCCCTGCTTAACAGAGGTAATCATGCTTCAAAACCAATGGCAGCAAACCACCACTCAAACCTCCGCTCATCTGGCGCAGACGATGACGCTGTTGAGCCTGACCGCTGCTGAGCTGCAGCAAAAAATCGACTCTGAACTGGCAAACAATCCCGCGCTCGAGTTGGTCGAAGAACGCCGCTGTCCAATGTGCAAACGCTTGCTGCCGCCCACCGGCTCATGCCCAATTTGCAGCCAGCCCAAAAGCGAAGACTCGGACGAGCCGATCGTTTTCATCTCCCCACGGGAAGATTTTTATGCCGGCAGCAGCGCTGGCAGCAGCGAAATACCCGACGAACCTTACGCCTCAGAAATGGTAGACCTGCCAACTTACGTCCTGCGCCAGGCTGCGGCTGACCTGCAGGTGGAAGACCGCCTGATTGCCGCTTACATTCTCAATCACCTCGACGAAGACGGCTTTCTGACGATTACACCAATTGAAGTTGCCCGCTATCATCATCGCCTGCCCAGTGAAATTGAAGAAGTTATTGGGCTGCTAAAGCGCTGTGATCCGGTTGGGGTCTGTTCAGCCAACCCGGCTGAAGCCATGCTCGCCCAGCTCGAAGTGTTGGCAGAAACAACCCCAGTTCCGGCTCTGACAAAAGAAGTTATTCAAAACTACTTGCCCAAACTCAGTCAACATCACTTCAGCGAGATTGCCAGGGCGTTAAAAACGAGTACACAGCAAATTCAAGTGGTCACAACTTTCATCAGCGAAAACCTCAACCCCTTCCCAGCCCGCGCGCACTGGGGCGATGTGCGCAACCCGAATGTCAGCGGCTCGGAAGTTTTTCACCAACCTGATGTGCTGGTCTATTATCTTAACGACAAACCCGGCAATCCTCTGGTTGTTGAGGTTATCCTTCCTGTGCGCGGCACACTAAAAGTGAACCAACTTTTTAAAGACTCCGCCAAAAAAGTGGATGAAGAACATGCCAGCGAATGGAAAGAGGATATCGAAAAAGCCTCCTTGCTGATCAAGTGCATACAGCAGCGCTCAAATGCCATGAAGCTGTTGATGGAAAAATTGGTGGTTATCCAAAAAGACTATATCATCGGCGGCGACAAACATATGGTGCCCCTCACTCGAGCCAAAATTGCCGAAGAACTCGAGCTTCACGAGTCTACAATCTCAAGGGCGGTGTCAGGGAAAACCCTGCAATTGCCCAACCGCAAAATTGTCCCGATGTCGATCTTCTTTGACCGCAGTCTTTCTCTGCGCACCGTTATAAAAGAAATGATCGAAAACGAAGAGACTCCTATGAGCGATTCAGAGATTAAAGAAAAACTCGAGCAAGATGGCGTCTCCATCGCCCGGCGTACGGTCGCGAAAT
>ENA-UOOK01007291-UOOK01007291.1-fermentation-metagenome-genome-assembly--contig:-NODE-7291-length-10151-cov-9.356478_pt1 | contig 10151 bp, 10 predicted proteins | sample MGYA00245777_ERZ724023 | MGnify/ENA primary metagenome ERZ724023 (study PRJEB28704, sample SAMN03018312) | fermentation metagenome | biome: anthropogenic terrestrial biome; feature: soil; material...
TTTAACAAAACATACATTACACTGTTCAATTTTCAATGTCCTGTGACGACTTTCGTCGTCTGCTTTCGCCTTGTCCCAAACTACGCTTGTTGCGTGTTTTGCGGGCTGTTTATCGGCGACAGCTTATATATCTTATCACGCTGTTTTACCTTTGTCAAGCATATAGATGAACTTTTTTTTAGGGAAATATACCCACCTTGATTGAAAAACTAAAATCCATTCAAGATGTGTTTCAGGGAGAGTAGCGAGGAATTATACGGGTCATAAATTGTGGCGCATTCCGGTGGGTACGCACCTTTGGTTATACGGGTCGAGGCTTGTGGTGCGTTCCAGTAGATACACACTTTTGGTATACAGGTCGAGGCTTGTGGTGTGTTCCGGTGGGTACGCACCTTTGATTATGCAAGTCGAGACTCCCATAAAATTTAAAAGTATACTACTAAAACAATTTACAAGTGAATAGTAACTACCTACCCCTATAACTGTGAAAACCAGCAGAAGACGGTGAGTTACTCCAGGAATACTATGTAAAGGGTATAACACTGCTTTAAGGGTCCTTCTTGTTGAAGGTCATCCTCGTGGCAAACATCCTTCCCTAGAATTTTCTATACTTTTCAATATGGAAGGGTAACATTTGTTTAAGGTCTTTCAACTCAAAGACTCCCATGAGCATCAGCATTATAACCATTATTCCGCCCACAATACAGCCGGATACTAAAACAGCTAATGGCTGCAAATGTATAAATGAGTTTATTAAAGGCTTTATTACCGGAGCCGCAATTGCTCCTGATAATGCTGATATTAATGGCTTTATCAGCCAGTCTCCTATTTCTATTGACATACCCGTTGCCTTAATCGTAGCACGAAGATTTAAAATTGATCCAATAAGATTAGTAATTATCAACGCCGCTATATAAGCAAACATTCCAAAATAGGGAATTGCAAACCAAACAAAGCCAAGCCTCATAATACTGGTTACCATCGAGTGCTTTAATGTTGTCGTTTCCTTTCCTAATCCGTTTAAAACACCATAAAGGGTTTGCTGAAGATAGAAAAACGAGCCGGTAAAAGACAAAAGAAACAACATAGTGCCTACGCTTTGCCCCGGGTAAATAAGCTCTGCTATATCTGTGCTAAAGCTTACAAAAAAACTGGTAAACAGAAAGCCAAAAACTAATGTAACTCGTATGGATCGAGAGATTTGCCTGTTTGCGCTAGTTATTCTTCTCATTGCAACTGCTTCGGCAATTGCCGGTACCAATGCTGTAGCAAGTGCACCTGTAAGCATGGAAGGAAAATAAACAACAGGAGCTGCCATCCCTGTAAGCTTACCATATTCAGCAAGCGACTCTGCATTGGTTAGCCCATATAAAGCAAGACGCTGAGGAATAAGAATGAATTCAACTGTTCCCATGAGTGAAAGGATTAAACGATTCGCTGTAACAGGCAATGATATTTTCAATATCGATTTGCAAATATCCCTTTTTTTCATATGGGGTTCGTTTATTATTTTACTTTTTGGATTTCTCTTTATTAGAAAAGCTATATACACTACAAGAACGTTTGCTATCTCACCTGTAACAAGACCTATTGTTGCAAATAAACATTTCCTTTCTAAATCTCCATGTGCAAAAATATCAGCAATTGCAAAAACTACGAAAAGCTTAGTCATTTGCTCTGCAATCTGTGATAGTGCGTTGGGAACCACATCCTGCTTCCCATAAAAATAGCCTTTAAAGGATGTTATAGCTGCGATAAATGGAATTGAAGGCAAGAGATACATTAAGGAATTTTTTGTCCGTATATCTGCAACGAGTACATTAACAACAAAGTCAAGGTTTAGCATTAAGATTGACACTATCACTATGGCAGCAAAAAATATTACTGTTCCTGCGGTTACGGCAATGCGCTTTGAATTTTTATCGTTGCCCCTGGCAGTTTCCTCGGCTACTAATCTTGAAATTGCAATACCAACACCAGCTGTTAAACCTAACAAAACCAGGTTATAGATAGGTAGAACCAATTGATATAGCCCCATTCCTTCTGCTCCGATTGAATTGGCTATATAAATACGATAAACAAAGCCGATGCTTTTGACAATAAACCCGGTAATCGTTAATATAAGCGTATTTTGCTTAAGTGATTTTTTTTTCATACAATACCCATTTATATTGGATTAGTTATATAAATATATGGTTGTTTTGCTTATAACATTCATTATAATAACGGAAGAAATTGCTTAGTCCCGTTTTTTGCAAAGCAAAATAAAAAAGACCGCCCAAAAGGAAAAATGCTAATTTTATTTTGCTGCAGAAACTCATTCTGTCTCACTTCTTAAAGTCTGTGCTTCCATCTATTTCTGTGAATTTCCTTCAGCATTACACAGAGCACACAGTTTTGTTATCACGAGTTACCTGCGAAAATTATGCATTATTCTTCTGAGCGGATTCCTCTATCTTGTTAAACCTTTTTTCAAATGTTAAAAACTAAGTCAATTGCCTTTTATACATTTCATTGCTTATGTCTTCAACATTCTGAACATCATTAAACGATATTCCGTTGGCAACTGCATCCTGCCTGTTCCCCAAAGGTGCTCCATCCTGTGGTGAATCTGATGAGCCATATGACAATACTTCTTCCAATGCTTGCTTTCCGTCATATGGTTCTTCCTCTTCTATCGCTTGTGTGAAATCCCCTCGCATCACTTTCTCCAATACATCCTCTTCAACAGGGCGGTGGGTGGATTTGCTCATTTTATCAAGCTTGTTTTCATATTCCGCATTTGTCTCACAATTAATACAGTTTCTTGTCTGTGGAACCGCTTCCAGCCTTTCGTCTGCTATTGATTCACCACAGGTCTCGCATATTCCATAGCTGTTGCTTTTTATCTTGTTAAGCGCATAATCAATTTCTTTCATAGCAATTTCATGACCGTTTTTTAAAGCATCAAAATGCTCTGCATCATATAAATCTGTTGCAATATCCGCAGGATGATTGTCGTATCGCGAAAGCTCACTGTCCGCTGTAGCATGGTAACCTGCCGGTTCGCCAGAGTTCATATCATCAAGTATTCCCTGGTGATCCTCTTTTTGTTGATTTAACAAATGTTTATAGTGTTTTGTTTGATTCTCGTTCATATTTAGTCCTCCTTCATTATTCATTCAAATACTTCGTATTCCTCACTCATTCTTAGTTTTTTATTCTTTTCCAAAGAGAATCCATCTCGGATACATGCATTAAGATGCTTTATGACCTGGAATTCTGGGAAAAAGAGTTGATCCTAAAAATTAATTCAGAGATCAGTTTTTCATAATCTTTAATCCGCTACAGGAATAATACTTTTTTTCTATAAATAATATGTTAAAATGAAGATGAACTTATACATTTTGATCAAAAAACCAAGACCCCCACTTCTATAAGTGGCGGGTTCCGATTCTACACTTCAGGTGGAGTAGAGTCTCCATCTGAAGCCCATAGGCGTATTTTACAAGTAAAAACGCTTGATGTTCAGCTTTGCTGAACGAGTTCACTTAGCATTCGTCATGTATATGGATGAATCTGAGCTCGTGCTATTTGATGTGCGCAAAGAAGAAAGATGACTTACTGTCGGCTATTTTAGTACCTTATTGTTACAAAACATCAATTAAAACAAGAATATGATATTTTGCAGCTGTAAGGTTATACTGTTTGGTTGTGGGCGAATCCCACTTTAGGTTACATAGAATAAATTTTAAAGGAGTTTTATACATGAAATATTTAATTCGTCAAAAAGTATTCTCTTTCGGTGACAGCTTTACAATTAAAAATGAATATGGAGAAGATTGTTTCAGGGTTTACGGCAAGGTTTTTTCTTTTGGAAACAAGCTCTATCTAACCGATTTACAGGGCAGGGAATTATATTATATTGAACAGCGTCTGTTTAGGTTTCTTCCTGAATACACAATATTTCAAAACGGTATAGCAGTTGCACAGGTAAAGAAGAATTTTTCTCTTTTCCGCCCAAGCTTTAATATTACAAGCTCCTATGGCAACTATAATATTGACGGCAACTTCTTTGCATATGATTTCAGCATATTTAAGGATGGCGCACCGGCTGCTCTGGTATCGAAAAAGTGGTTTTCGTTTTCAGATTCTTATGGTGTTTCCATCTCAGACAACGAGGATGCTGCATTCCTTCTTGCATTAGTAATAGTCCTCGACCAAGTATACCATGATGGTAATAAGTAGCGTTTTTTTGAAAAAGCTCTCCCAATTTAAAAGGAGAGCTTTTTCAATCCACATGTTTTGCATCATTAAACAACACAGTGAAACCGTCCTCTATGTTGTAGTTCAGATGTGTTGTGTATATGTTGTGTATGGTCTGTGTTGAGCATAATATACTTCGTTATATGGTCCACCCATCGTGCACAATTCCGACCAGATACCATTCTCCATCCTTTTCTTCAAAAACAAGCTTCAGGCTTTCCCAATCAAGACCCTCAAACTCGGGGTTGAATCCGGAAAAGTAGTATTCCATGACCTTTGCATCCGGGTACGCTTCAAAAACATTATTAATTGTATTGCCCTTACCTATATATCTGTTATATGATACTTCCTCGGCGTTTATAAAGTCTTTGTCATAAACAAACCTTAAGAAATACTGCTCCAATGTAAGCTCAATTTCCTCGCCGGATCCATCATATTTACCCCAACTATAAACCTTGTCGCTGTCTATTAATGTCCTAATCTCTTCAGCAGTAAAAACCAAATCCTTATCAACATTAACATATGTGTAAGGTGAAAACCGCAAGTTCTTGTCAGGGTGAATGATTGACGACAACCACTCCATATCTCTATCCTTAAGCGCTGTAAGGGTCTTATTACCCAGATCACGAATTCTTATTTCGATGGCTTCAGAAGTATTGTCCGGGGTTCTTATAAAGTCTTCATTTCTTTCAAACGGCATGTCAAATATTGCATGGGTGTAAATTTCTCTCTTTTCACCTTCAATTAGAAACTGAACCTTTTGAACAGTAGGAAGCTCTGTTAAGGAGTTTACAATCGAATTAATCAAAACAGTTTCAAATGCTGTTCCACCAGGGTTGTTATCAACAAATTCTGATGAAAGATCCAATTGGCATAGCCCATCTTTTGTTTCAACAGACAGTAGCTTTGAGCCCTGTGGAATAATAGATACTTTATCGCTGCCTTCCGGTCTTTTTTGCAATTCTTCAAATATAATTTTTTCAAGCTTCACTCCCGCTTGAACTTCAACCTGCCTTTTCTCAGGAACAACACAATCAGCATTAGGATTGGGGAAATAAAGTGTCAGGTTAATCATGCTTTTTTTTAAGGATTCTTCGGTTGCAGCTGTCGTTTGACTTGTAGCTGACGCAGGCGGAGTAATCTCGCCATCCGGCTGCCCAAATGTATTATTCCTCAATAAATCATACTTTGAACCGAGGGTAAAGGCAGTCCATGCAAAAACTCCAATTAATACTATTGATAAAACGGGTTTTAAAACATTCAATCCGCTTGCTTTTTTAGCTCTTCTCTTATTTGAGTATCGATTCTTATTCATCGATGCCACCAACCTTTCAGTAAATAATTCATCCACCGTATCTTCTGTTTCAAGGTAACCTCTTATGCCGCTTAATGCTTCATATTCCATCCGGCAGGTTTTACACTCCGCCAAATGCTTTTGCATTCTTTCCTTATCTTCCTGAGAAATATTACCTTCAAGGAAATAATCCAAATCATCAATAGTATAATGATTTTTCATGCTCCATCACCCCTGTGTCTTTCCAGATACTTCTTACAAATGTTTTCTTTTGCCCTTAAAACCTTCATCCTTGCCGCCTCTTCTGAAATACCCATAATTCTTCCTATTTCAAAATAAGAAAAACCCTTCACATATTTTAAAATCAACGGAATCCTCTGCTTCTCCTTAAGATTCTGCACCAGAGAAACAATTTCACGGTGCAGCTCATTTGTTTCGTATGCTTTTTCGGGATTATACCTTTCATCCGCCTCCGCATAAAGCAACTCGTCGTTTATGGGTGTCACCCTCAGTTTCTTCCGTTTTTTCATAAAGCTTTTGCATGCATTTAAAGCTATGCGGTATATCCATGTTGAAAACATATATCTGTCATCGTATTTATCAAGGTTATTATAGGCACGGATAAAAACCTCCTGAAGCAACTCTTCTGAATCCTCCCGGGAATAAGTCATCTTCACAAGGAAACTGTATAATTTATTTTTATAAATATCTACTATTTCTTCAAACGCCCTTATATCGCCATTTAGTGCTTCGGCTACAAGTACCTTATCATCTGTCATTGCACCACACCTAAAAAAATAATATAACAACATATATACTGCATTATTAATGTAAGCTTTTCAATGCAAATTATCAATATTTGACGAAAACATTTTGCTTTACAACTACTTATACTCAATATTTTAAAAAACGTAACGGTTTTTATGTGAATTTTTTTGAAAGTGTTAATTTCAATTAAGAACAGTTAACAAGAAATCCTTTTTATCTAAAATTAATTATTTTACTTACGATAAAATTAGTTGCATCTTCTACAAAATTCATTGTACTCTCAATTGTTACTAATTTATTTGAAGATATGTCCGGATGTTCTTTATTCTTATACCAATTATATAGTATGTTTTCTTTATGTTTCTCAATCTCTTCAGCAAATATAATATCACCTAAACTTGTTGATTTGGCTCTTTCAAGATGAACCCAAAAATTAACTTTGTTTTCTCCTCTCAATGCTAATTCAATTTCCACTTTTCCACTTTCTTGATGATATAATCCCCCATAACCTTTTGCTAATTCATTAGGATGTTCCAACCTAAATGGCGTCCATACAGCTATATTATTATAAATATCTGATAAAACATGACAACAATAGCCGAGTATGAAATTATAGTTATCTGAGCTTTTATTTTTATATAGATACGCCAATACGCTTTCAATCCATTCATCGTTGTTTGTAAGCATTCCCCAACGTTCATCTCCCACACATAAATGCGATGCTTTTTTGTAATCTGATATGTAACCTGCTCTGTTATGCACAGCGTCAGGAGCTATATTTCCCAAATAAAATTGAGATAAATCCTTGATTGTTTCAGGAAAACGCTGATATATGTTTTTTGCTATATGTAAGTGTGTCATCTGAAATGGCATAATCTTATTCCATCCTCTCAATCAAACATAAATAATGTCCACTCTGCCTTGTACATAAGACATTTAACACAATAGATTCATATACACTTTCGAACCAGTAAGGCTGCACCTTTAATGCGTAAAATGAAGATTGCGTCACAACTCAAAGCCAGATTATAAATAGAAAATTATCCGAAGGCAGGCAGAAGATATTGCCTGACCCCGGATAATTTTTATTTCAACTTCTGATTATGTTTATACTATTAGCTGTTTCTTTTCTAAGGCTATCGGAAAAAAATCGCGTGACATCGGAAACTTTAGTTCGTCTGGAAACGAATCAAAAAAATCTATTAATTCCATTTCGCTGCCAGACGGTAATTCACCCATAGTATGAACGATTGCAAAATAAACCTGCACATTTCCTTTGAAATACCTGCTGTCTACTTCCCCGTTAATATAATAATCACAAAGCGGTTCAATATCGAAATTAATTGCTCCCGTTTCTTCATATAGTTCCCTTTTTGCAGCTTCCAGTGGTGTTTCGCCTTCATCAATATGCCCGCCTGGATTTTCCCACGTATCCCTTTTTTTGTGCTTACAAAATATCCACTTACCCTTATACAATGCCATAATATCCACACAAAAATAATCGTTAAATGTATTAAAAGGATGCACTTTGAACTCCATTATTCTCCTCCGATAATATAAGTTAGCAGTAATTCATAATTTTAAACTATTCTGCAAATTCAAAAAAATAATCAAACTTCTTTTGAACATAATTTTTAACTACACCAAAAATAAATATAGGTATAAAAAAAGGCGGATACTAATAATGTCGTCATTCATACCTCTAGGCCGAAACCCTGTTTTTTACTGGCAAGTACTTTATTTTATAGTAGTTCTCTTTCTAATGCACCGCAGGATGCGGTGGTCTTTGCACCCGGTTTCCGATAACGTCCTGCACTCACGACGGCTTCAAATGTTACAGGTAGGGCTCAAATCTTAGTGACACCTCGACTTAGGTTTGAGTCCTGCCGCCTCTGGTTCATTTGAAGCTGTGGGCAGGATGACCTCATGCCATTCTATAAAATTCTTCTTCATGCTATGCCCTTTATGTGAGTGCTTTGTTATGTAACGTGGGAGGCCCGCCTGTTCAGAGGTCGACAGGATGTCGACCCCCCCAAATTACACAAAGCCTTACTCAATTATTCACAAATGTATAATAATGTGAACTAAAAATTATGCTCATTATGTGTATTGGGTTATTCGTTGTAATAAAGAGCCCAACCAACACCAAACTTATCTTCCACAAGACCTAACTTTGTTGCCCATGGATACGGTCCTTCAAGAGAATAATTTTTCCCTTCTTTAGTTAAGTTGTCATATGCTTTTAAAAACTCGCTCTCATCAGAGAAACGAACTTCACAACATATTGGATCTTTTAATCCTTTTCCTACGGCTGCTCCCGGGCCTATAAGTATTTCAAGACCATAAATATTTATCATAATGTGAATATCATCACCATTTGGAGGAGTTCCCTCATAGATTTTCTTAGCATTGAAAGCCTTTTGATATAATTCAGACATTTCAAGTCTTTCGTTGTTCGTAAGATTAAAATTAAAAGAAAGTGTAAATCGTGCAGATTTTGACATTTTATATTCCTCCTAATACCTAATATAAATAATCTTTACTTTACAATAATTAAACTAATATACAACTACTACAACGTCTTACTCAAACAACCCGCCGCAGGATGCGGCGACTCGCCTCCTATGTTATATAACGTCTGGCGTCTGCGACACCTGCGAGCCGATATCGGAACATCAAGGCAAGCCTGCCCGGCAAGCAGGTGTGGTGTACTGTCTGGACATCGGTTTCCTGAAGCATTATCTTTGGATTCAGACCTTGTACACCGTTTCCGAAGACGCATTGTTAGTCGACCGTACAGCCCTCGACCTATCGCACGCCTGGAGGCAAGACTAGTCGTTATAAGCAATATTTTTTGTTATCGTTTCCTGCCATTACTTAAAATTACCATTTATTATCATTATACTTATAGTTCGTCTCTTTGTATACACTTGAACTATTACTCAACCATTACCTCTCTCATCAAGGGTTTTCCTAAAAAACACATTATTTATCAAATACTGCTCCACGATTTGTGCAGCGTTTTCCGCGATAGCAACAGTTCCATCAACATGAAGAACAGGACAAGGGAGTGTCGCCGCCCATCGTTCATGAACCCTCCGGCACGGTGAACCATCTGTATCATAGCGGCGAACCATAGCGAGAAAGTCCTTATGAGTCTCGAACATGTCACCACCTGGAAGTATCCTCTCACCAAACCGAGTAAACTCTCGAGCTTTAACGCGCTCCACCCGCGTCTCAACGGGTGCCGAGTTTAATACAGCCAAGTCAAATAGTGGAACGAAAGGCGCATTATAGCTGTCCATCGAGCCGGACATGACGAAGTGCGGGAACTCGGATATATCGCCCATCAATAGTTCGATCCGCTCCTCCCTTGGTCGTGTAACCGTAAATGGGATCTCTGTATCCCAACGCCATAAATAGTCATCCAGATCAAAATGTTGAAATCCAAGCCGCTTGGCAACCTCCCTGCCAATCGTAGTCGTCCCTGAGCCTGAGGAGCCGAATATAATAATTCCTCTTGCCATTTAATTACCGTCCTTTGTCTCATGTATCATAATGTGCTAATAATCTCCAGTCAGCACTTCAAAACCAATCTGCACCTTCGCACCATCAACAATGTTTTTCACGCCCGTCGGCTGGAGCCCGGGCGTCCCCTTGGGCTGTATGTCGACTAACGTCCGGCACTCAAGACACGTCCGAAGCTTAGATAGCTCTTATCTTGCTGAGGACGTGTGGTGATGGCTTCCTCTGTCTAATTAATCCAATTGTACCATTTACAATTAAAGCCAGCAACCTTCACTTGAGTGCATTGTTCTCCGATGCCACACGCCCCGTGACTCAG
>ENA-UOOK01007292-UOOK01007292.1-fermentation-metagenome-genome-assembly--contig:-NODE-7292-length-10150-cov-5.892917_pt1 | contig 10150 bp, 9 predicted proteins | sample MGYA00245777_ERZ724023 | MGnify/ENA primary metagenome ERZ724023 (study PRJEB28704, sample SAMN03018312) | fermentation metagenome | biome: anthropogenic terrestrial biome; feature: soil; material...
GATAGCTGATGGTGCTTTTTGTATGTGAATAAAATTCACATTTTTATAATACAAATTTATACTCTCTATGCACATCGTAAGTGCTTGCTTACCGCAGGCACAACAGCGTTTAAACGGCTTATCGAGATTATAAGCCACTCTAGGCAGATATCCGGCGTCTTCCAAAAGTGTAAACAGCGGGAAAAAGATTGCCATTGGTGGAAGCATCACCGAAACGACCCACGCGAGCACCCGATAAACTCCAAACACCAGCGCCCCATAGAACCATTCCGGTGCATTGATTGAGCAAAAGAAATCTGTCAGCCGATCCTGTACCCAAAACAGTCCATCGGATAAAAGCTCCGATGGGTAATTGGCACCTGTAATCGTAATCCAGAAAATCAAAGCCAAAAGCGCAAGCATAATTGGATATCCAGTCATTTTACTTGTGAGAATCTGATCCAGCCGACGGTCGAATGCACTGTATTTTTCCTTCTCGTATATAACAGCGCCGCGGCATACATTTTCGGCGGCAGTTACTAAAGAAGAAACCATCTGATCTTTTAATTGATCTTTGCTGAACCCTTTTTCCTTAAGGAAACTTTTTGCCCGCATAACACCTGCAGAAAGAGTTGGATCCTTGAGAAAATCTTCTCCCAAATAAGAATCAATCTCTTTCATTAAAGAAACGTCCGTGTCCAGCAGCTTTAAGCTGAGCCACCGACTATTTAACTTTCCGTTTAACTTTTTTTGGAGCAGCGGCTCTATCATCGCAATTGCTTCTTCAATCTCTTCTGAATAAGTAACTTTTAGCGGAGAAGCTGAAAGTTTCCCATCAACTACACTATCCAAAGTGTTCATTAGCTTTTGCAGGCTACTTTTCTTTCTGGCTACGGTACTGACTACCGGAACTCCCAGACGCTTTTCAAGCATTTTTAAATCGAGACGAATGTTCTTTTTCTTGGCTTCGTCCATCAAATTGACGCACACGACTACTTTTGAAGAAATCTCCATCGTTTGCAAAACCAAATTGAGATTGCGCTCCAGGCAAGTCGCATCACAAACAACGACCACCGCATCCGGGTTTCCAAAACAGATAAAATTTCTGGCAACTTCTTCTTCTGCAGAATGTGCCATCAGAGAATAGGTTCCCGGAATATCTACCATCACATAAGAATGTTTTTTTGTCCCACAATATCCCTGTGCATTCGTGACCGTTTTCCCCGGCCAGTTTCCGGTATGCTGATTCATCCCTGTAAGTCCATTAAAGACAGTACTCTTTCCCACATTTGGGTTTCCCGCCAGCGCAATCACCCGATCGAGCGGTGTATGCTTTTGAATCTCCAACCCGGAATCCACCGCGTTAATTCCAACCGAACGATTTGTTAACCCCATTTTGAGAGCCCCTTTCCGACTAAGCTTTAATCAAGATGTTTTGGCAGTCTTCTGAACGAATTGCAATTACTGCTCCCCGAATCAGGAACGCCGAGGGGTCCCCTCCTGGACTTCTTCCGAGACATTCCACATCTGTATTTTCGATGAGCCCGATATCCAAAAGTCGGCGTCTCATACTGCCTTTGGAATTTAATGAACGGACAACTGCGTGCTGTCCCGGAACAATATCATTTAAGCAAAACTGCTGATTCATAGAAATGACACCTTTCGAATAAATTTTAGGAGAAGGAAACTTTTGGCCTATCAACAGATTATTCAGCTTCCAAAATATTCGTTCCAAAAATTGAATCATTAAAAATAAGGTGAATTCTATGAAAGAGCAAAACGGATTCTATACTCTGAAAGGCTATCAAAAAAACGACAGCGCAGATATGACCTCTGCAATGGAAGATTATTTAGAAATGATCTGCCGAATTTTACAGCAAGGTGAAACCGTAAAGGTAGGGGAACTTTCCCAAAGACTTCATGTAAAGCCTTCTTCCGTTACGAAAATGGTACAGCAACTGACCAGCTGCGGATATCTTCATTCAGAAAAATACGGATTGATCTACTTGACCCAAAAAGGCAGTAAGGTTGGAAAATATCTGCTCTACCGTCATGACGTTCTATTTCGTTTTCTCTGCATTCTCAACCATTCTCAGGACGAATTGGAAGAAGCGGAAAAGATCGAACATTTTTTAACCCCCGCTACGATTCACAGGCTTGACGAACTGACGAAAGAACTGGAAATTACAAGGGGAAAAGCTTCTGCGGAGCTTTCGCAAAAAGGGCAAATGAATTCAATCGAAAAAAGACCTCCTCCATAGGATTCAGGAACATAAAAAAGGCGCACCACGAAAATTCGTAGTACGTCTTTTTATCTTTCCTCTATAAAAGTCTTTTTCTGAAACTTTCCGCTGAAAAGCCATACGTTCTCGTTGGTCTTCCTTTTTTATTGGGGCCTGAAATCGAAATTTCATGAATCAGCTGTGCTTCTAAAAGCTGCTGCAAAATTCGGTTTGCGCTGCGGGAAGTTACATTCAGCAATTTTCCGACGGAAGCTGCTGTCAGATGTGCCGACTCATTGAGCTGAAACAGCCCGACAAGCTTCAGCAAATTGGTCTGGTTAATTCCGCAGGTCTTTGCAAATGAAACGGCGTTCTGATTTCCATAGCTGTAAGTGACTGCATGCGTAGCAGAAAGGGGGCCTGTCATCTCCGCATTGTCTCCGCTCACCAAAAATCCATCGTTGCCGCCGTATTTTAAAGCTTCCAGCAATGCAACTTCCGCATAATAATGGCTGCGGTCTCCGGAAGGATTGAGCCCCGCTCCGATACGGAATGGAAAATTCAAATGTTCCTGCAGATAACGCACCAATCTTTGAATCCGTTCCACAGAGATTGTCTGAATTGGTGCCTGCGTCTGGAGTTCAAAGCGCCCAAAGCCAGCGGCAATCAAAAAGTCCATATTATTATCTCGGCGAAAATCCACCAGCAGCTTATGCAGCGTTGCTTCTCTGTACTCGCGCTCTTCTCCATTGCAGCTCCGTTCCATAGGCAGCCGCAAAATAACAACTAAGTGATCCATCTCCTCGGCCTGAGAAAGCCGCAGTTCTTTTACTGCAGCTTCGATTGATTCCCGAATCATAATAGCAGAAGGAAAGACTGCAAGATATGGAATTTTCAGTTCGTCCAATGCCTTAAGATTATTAATGCTTCGGCTGATAACCAGATCGATTTTTCCAGCATCCCAAAGTTCCTGGGTACGAGCGGTAATCCGTTTATAGTCATAAATTTTATCTTCATAAAAATAAGGCATATTTTTCGGATCAATATACCGCTGCACGTCCATAAAATGGTTGAGAGGAGTCAAAAAATCTACAAATACGCGATTTAAGGGGATCTCTGGATGTTCAATACAAAAATTTAGCAAAATTCCCAGAATATCTTTTGTTCCATATGCAGTAAAGGCACAAGGAATTGCAATATTGGGGATATGGTTATGAATATAATGATATCCCAGCTCTCCAGAGAAGAAAATCACGTCGCACCGATTTTTGCAGTCCTCATAGATCCAATCAATGTCGGAAAGCTCATTATAGATATATTTATGAAACTCACACCCAAAGTCATAGCTTTCGATCACTTTATTGATCGGTTCCAGCGAACGCTTCGGGCTAACAATTGCAACAGAAATCATAAAATCTCCCAATCCGTTTCTTAAGATTCTTATGTGAAAAATTAATTTATCACAAACTTTTTGATGAATTTTCTTTAATATATCACAAAGATTTTATTTCGTCAAAAAAAGAATTGACTTTTCTTGCTGTTGATGATATTGTGAATTCATCATTAAGGACTTAAAAATTAAAGTCCTTAAATAAAACTAGAGGGGGAATACCTAATGACCAGTGTTATCCTTACCGACCTGCTTAAAAGTTTGGGACTTTTAGGCGCATTCCTACTAATCGGCGTGTTTTTACGTGCCAAAGTCAAAGCCTTTCAGAAAGCCTTTATTCCGGCTTCTGTGATCGGCGGATTTCTGCTCTTACTCCTAGGGCCGCAATGCTTTAACATCCTTCCTGTCCCTACTGATTGGTTTAACACCTATTCTCTATTACCAGGCATTTTAATCGTTCCTGTTGTCGCATCTGTACCCCTGGGCCTGCGCATCGGGACAGGAAAAGGTGCTTCTGCAGGAGAAGACGCCGGTGTCCTCAAAAACATTGTTCCACTGATGTTTATCGGACTTGGTGCCAGCATGTTACAATTTGCAGTCGGCTATGGCACGCATGTCGCCTTTAGCGGTCAGAATCTTTATGACGTTTTCGGCATCGAACTTGCGATTGGATTTGTCGGAGGTCATGGCACCGCAGGTACCCTCGGCAATATGCTCAACGAAATGAATTTACCATATTGGCAAACTTCTCAGGGCGTTGCAATCACCACAGCAACCTTTGGCCTTGTCGGCGGCATTCTGATCGGCATTGCAATGATCAACTGGGCTGCCCGTCATGGCCAGACCGCCATGCTAAAGAAGCCGGCAGATGTTCCGGAACCGCTCCGTGTTGGTTTTGAAAAAGATCCTGCAAAGCAAGCTTCTATCGGCCGTGAAACCACAATGTCTTCCTCCATTGATGCATTTGCATTTCATATGGCTCTGATTTTTCTCGCCTGCGGAATTTCCTATTGGATTCTTCAATTAACCAAAGCTTTTAAGATCCCGGTATTAAGCAGTATTTCTGTATGGGCTTACGGCATGCTCGTCATGTTCCTCATCTGGGGAATTATGTGCAAATTGAAGATCGATTATTTGGTCGATGATCACGTAAAGAGCAAAATTTCCGGTTCCTGCACTGAATTTGCTGTAATTGCAGCAATTGCAAGTATGCCGCTAAAAGCAATCGCCACTTATATCGTTCCAATTCTCGTCATGGTCGTCCTCGGCTACATCGTTACCACCGCGGTTCTGTTCTTCTTCTGCAAACGTCTGTTGAAAGGCTACTGGTTTGAGCAGATGATCGGCACCTTCGGCATGGCAACAGGTGTTTTTCTGACAGGCGTTCTGCTTCTCAGAATCTGTGATCCAGACCTCAAGAGCCCTGCTCTTGCAAACTATTCACTCTCTTACACCGTTACCAGTATTATTTACTTTGCATTACTTAACATGTTTATTGTTCTGCCAATCAGTAATGGTTCAGGCTTTACCGCACTTGTTGGTCTTGGACTTGGCATTGTCTCTTTGCTTGGTGCTATCATTTCGAGCCGTATTGCATTTGGCAAAGAATTTAAAGGAAACTGATTCCCTACATAAAGGAAGAAACGTAATATGGAAACTTATGAAAAACTGCTTACTCAATTGAATGCGAAAATCTGGGATTTCTCAGAATTAAAATTTTGCGAATATCGTTCTTCAGGGGCAATCATTGATCTTCTTAAAAAAGAAGGCTTTTCAGTAAAATCCGGTTTAGCCGGAATGGACACAGCTTTTACCGCCTCCTTTGGCAGCGGTCATCCTATTATTGGCATTTTAGCCGAATATGATGCGCTTTCGGGGCTCAGCCAAAAAGCCAATGTTGCGTCTCCTTCTCCCAGAGAAGAAACGCCAAACGGGCACGGCTGCGGACACAGTCTGCTGGGCAGCGGCTCTGTCGGTGCCGCACTGATGGTGCGGGATTATCTGAAAGAAAGCAAAAGATCCGGCACAGTGGTCCTATATGGCTGCCCTGCAGAAGAAGGCGGCTCCGGAAAAGCTTATCTTGCCAGAGACGGTGCATTCGATCGTCTAGACGCCGCCATCACATGGCATCCCGGTGGAGGCAATGCTGTTGCAACCGGCTCCATGCTGGCAAATTGTCAGGCTTATTTCCGCTTTAAAGGAATTTCTGCTCACGCTGCCGGTGCACCGCATCTGGGACGCAGTGCTCTGGATGCCGTAGAACTGATGGATGTTGGCGCTAATTATCTGCGGGAACATATTGAACCAACCGACCGAATTCATTATGCAATTACCAACACCGGCGGAATTTCTCCAAATGTAATACCAAATCATGCAGAGGTCATCTATCTGATCCGCTCCACTGACTCGGAAAAAGTACAGAAACTGTACGACCGCGTCTGCAAGATTGCAAAGGGTGCTGCCCTGATGACAGAAACCGAAGTGGAAATTCGATTTGATAAAGCCTGTTCGAATGTGCTCTCAAACTCCGTACTGGAAAAGGTCCTTTATCAGAGTATGACGAGTGTTCCTTTCCCCGTTTATACTGAAGAGGAACTGAATTTTGCAAAAGAGATGAAAAAGACCGTTAAAGAAACAGGTATGGCAAGTGATCTTTCCCTAACGGCATCTTCTGCCGCAGAAAAGCAGAAAATAATTGCGAAATGTCAAGCGCTGCCGATGATGAATTTTGTTCTGCCTCACAAGCACTTGGATATTAATATTCCGGGTTCTTCAGATGTCGGTGACTGCAGTCACGTCGTTCCCACCGCTCAGTTTATTGGAGCCTGTTTTGTGCCCGGTACGCCGGCGCACTCATGGCAGGCCGTAGCACAGGGAATCTCTGGCACAGCGGTCAAAGGAATGCTTTACGCTGCGAGGGTCCTTGCTGACGGAGCAAAAAGGCTAATTAACGATCCTACCATTCTTTCAAAGGCTAAGGAAGAATTTTTATCCGAAACAGGCGGAAAACCTTACCACTGTCCAATCCCGCCCGAAATCATGCCAAATAGCAATTCCAAAAAATAAGATCGTTTCATGTGGCTTTCTCCAATAGAAAAGGGGGCATTTTTATTCATGACAATTCTTGAATCCGCGCAAAAAATGGAACCGCATCTTTCTGAATTGCGGGAAGAATTCCATCGTCATCCAGAGGCAGCTTTTGAAGAAAAAGAAACCTCTGCTTTGATTGCTGCGGAATTGCGAAAAATCGGTACTTATCAGATTACAGAAAATATCTGCGGCCATGGAATTCTTGCAGAAATCCACGGCAACAAGCCCGGAAAAGCGGTTGCTCTTCGCGCCGATATGGACGCTCTTCAGATTTCAGAAGAAACAGGGCTGCCATTTTGTTCTCAAAATCCGGGTATGATGCACGCATGCGGCCATGATAATCATATTACAATGCTGTTGGGCGCAGCGCGTTTGCTCGCACAGTTTCAAGATCAAATTTCCGGAACAGTCCGGCTCATTTTTCAGCCCGCTGAAGAGCTTTCGCCAAAAGGCGGTTCCCGTTCTATGATTGAAGCCGGTGCATTAAAAGGAATCAACGCAATTTTTGGCCTGCATGTCTGGCCGGGACTTCCGCTTGGTACCTTTGGTGTAAAGGCTGGTCCTCTAATGGCTGCTTCTGATCATTTCTATGTTAAGATTCACGGAAAGTCCGGTCACGCAGCTACTCCTGAAGCAGGAATCGATTCGCTGCTTGCCGGTGCTCAATTTGTAACTGCAGCACAGTCGATTATCAGCCGCAACACAGATCCTCTTAAATCGGCAGTCATCTCCATCGGAACCTTTAAAGCCGGCACACGTTACAACATTATTGCAGAAGAATGTGCTTTAGAGGGAACCTGCCGCACTTTTGACCCTGACGTTCGGGATCTTGCAGAGCGACGTCTGGGAGAAGTATTGAAAGGAATCTGCACCTTATCACAGTGCACCGGAGAACTTGATTATGAACGGGGCTATATGGCCGTTAATAATGATGCAGCGATGTCTGATTATGTCCACAAAACCGCCGCTTCCTTGTTTGGAGCAGAAAAATCTGTTCTTGTTCTCCATCCTTCCATGTGCGCAGAAGATTTTGCTTTTTATCTCAATCATGTTCCAGGTGCTTTCGCCTGGATCGGCACTGCAAAAGAAGGAGACCCAAGCTGGCCGCTGCATAGCTCTCACTTTACAGCCAACGAGGATATTTTATGGCGTGGTGCAGCACTGCTTGCCTCTCTGGCTCTAAACTTTAATGGCTGATTTCTCTTTATAAGCTTTATAGAAAAAGGTTCCGTTCTTCGGAACCTTTTTCTTTATATATGGCATATGATAGATCTGCCTTACGTCTCCGCCTGCACAACTTTTATTTCTTATAACAGATGTTTGTATGTAAAAGTGTAATGAGAAATTAATATAAAATTTTACTTTTACATAAGTATTTGCAGGGAAGGTGATGATATGGATGAGTATGGTATGGATGAGTTTTGTAAAAACTCGAATTACAAAAGTAGTTGGCAACCTTTGATGAAAGAAGAGGATCCTAGCGTAGTCAGTCCTCCTAATGTTGAAAAAACAAAAAAAGAATGTGAAAGTATTGAAAAGTCCGTAGAAAAAAATGAGACATGCGAAGAAAATGATATTTTGAAAAAATTAGCTGAAATAAGCACTGATATCAATACATTGAATCTCATGCTTTCGGATCAAGAAAAAGCAATAGATGATCTGTTTGCTCTCTTGGAGAAAAAGGAAACTATCGCTCCTAAAAAAGTTTTAAATTCCCCAAAAAGCAATTCGAATCAGCATCATTTTATTTCTGCTTTATTTGCCAAATTGTGTCGTTTATTCGGACGTTTCCTAATATTTAGTCAACACATCTTGCACATTAAGTTCTAACTCACATATGATATACATAGAAAATGATGTATCCTTCATTTTCAATCTTAAATTTAGGAGTGAAAACTTCATGAGTACTGTCGTAGCTCAAGAGCCACTTGATATTTATGTCCGAAGAGTTCTGGCGAAATCCGAACTGCTCCAGACACAGGAAGTCTTTCAAGAAAATTATTCCAGCGATACTCCCCCTAAACCTTTGGGAACAAAAGCTCCATTAACGCTCTATATAATCAACCACGGCGCAGTGGCAAGCACTGAGTCCCCTAATCCAAGTACGGGATCTCCTGTAAAATGTGTGAAACTCTGCAAACGAATCCTTGACCAAGACCCAGGAAACACTATTCTTTGCACACAGAAGTCAAGGGTAGCCCTTAATTTTGAACTGGTTTTAGTCGTGGAATACGAGGATAATACTTTTGATGTGCTGACACTTCCAAGAGACCTTGCCGCCTTTACGAAGTACACCGCCTCCACAAAAGCATTTGTTGGCCCAACCGTACTTGATCCGACCACCGGCGCACCTATCATTCAGCATCAAAGCGTAACACAACCTTATGAGCAGTTTGTCATTAAATATAATGCAACTTCAACTGCATACGCTAACTTTGAATACACGGTTACGATTCCTCTGACCAGTTTCAGCGCACCTCTGCGGAAATGTGAACTGAATGACCCGACCCTGCAGTCTTATATCGTACTGAGAAACCTGACTTACCAAGTAGATGTACTTGACCAATATCTGGCTGAGGCTGGTGCGACTACCACCATCTGGACCACAATGGTTAACTTCTCGCTGTCTGAAGACATCATCGATAAACTTGGAATCGATCAGGACATTCAAATTATGGGTACACCAGAATATGTTTGTCAGGATAGCAGCTGCGACTGCTGCTGAAAAAGTATCGCAATCGGCTTTATTGCAAAATGAAGTGCTATCCGTTAAATAGGAAGAAATAATCAAGAACTGAATCGGGATACCGCCATTTCTGTTAAATGCAATGGCGGTATCCTTTATTTTAAGGACTTTTAGCCGGAGATTTCCCCTATCGCAACTAAACATGAAGTATTAAAAATCTCAGGGCTTTTTATATATTGAGATCAACTCTCACAATCTGCTCACAACAAACTTATTACTATATGGTGGTAAAAAAACACGGATTCAAAGTTTTTTTGAATGTTTACAAAACAAATGTTGATGTTGCAAACAGTACATTCCTAGCATCAGAAGAAACATTTATTTTTTTGTAGCCGCAATGGTAGGGTTGGTTCAAGGACACATGAAATAGATGCCCCAATAAAAGGATAAAGCAAAAGGCCGACGATTCAAAATCTTCGGCCTTTCATTAGATATAAGTAAAAAGCATCGTAAACTAATTTTTGCGCTGTAGACTTCTTACCTTCTTCCATAATCTGGTTAATTAATTTTGCAATTACTTCACTGTTAAATTTCGGATCAGGTAATACTTGTCTTTTTCTAATGCCTCCACGTCTTGGCATAGTATTCTCCTTTTTTAAAAATGTGTTTGAATTTTATTTTCTATAGAAGGAGCTAACCAACCTTTGTTCTTTGATTTTACTCTATTCTCAAACCTAGGTTTTCTATATCTTGTAGTACGGCTACGTCTACTTCTGCGATACC
>ENA-UOOK01007293-UOOK01007293.1-fermentation-metagenome-genome-assembly--contig:-NODE-7293-length-10150-cov-2.715007_pt1 | contig 10150 bp, 8 predicted proteins | sample MGYA00245777_ERZ724023 | MGnify/ENA primary metagenome ERZ724023 (study PRJEB28704, sample SAMN03018312) | fermentation metagenome | biome: anthropogenic terrestrial biome; feature: soil; material...
GAGACGGGCCACCCGTGGATCACGTTCAAGGACGTCTGCAACCTGCGCTCGCCGCAGCAGCACGTGGGCGTGGTGCATTCGTCCAACCTGTGCACCGAGATCACGCTCAACACCAATGACAGCGAGATCGCCGTGTGCAACCTGGGCTCGGTCAACCTGGCCCAGCACATCGTGGACGGGGGCATCGACCATGCCAAGCTGAAGAAGACCGTGTCGACGGCCATGCGCATGCTCGACAACGTCATCGACATCAACTACTACAGCGTGCCGCAGGCGCAGAACGCCAACTTCAAGCACCGTCCGGTGGGCCTCGGCATCATGGGCTTCCAGGACGCGCTGCAGGAACTGCGCCAGGCGGGTATTGAGTGTGATAAGGACTATAATGGCAGAAGCCCCCGGGCGCAATTCAAATATGCTGATAAATTGGGGGCCAGACTGGTGGTTTTACTGGGTGAGGAAGAGGCGCAAAAGGGTCTCTTGAGCATACGTAATATGCAAAGCGGCGAGCAGGTAAATATAGCCAGAGCCGAAGCCGTTTCCTTTATACAAAAAAAGTTGGCAGAATCTTGGGAGGAAAACGCGGGATGAAAAGAACCCATAGGGCAGGAGAAATAGACATCAAGAACCTGGGCGAGGAATTGGTCCTTAACGGGTGGGTAGATACCCGCCGGGACCATGGGGGCTTGATTTTTGTTGATTTGCGTGACCGTTCGGGTATAGTGCAAGTGGTTTTCAGCCCCGAGGTAGACAAAGAGGCTTTTTACCTGGCCGAACAGATTCGCGGCGAATATGTGGTGGCAGTAAAAGGTAAAGTACAAAAAAGGCCGGAGGGAACCGAAAACCCGGATTTGAAAACCGGACAGGTAGAAGTTTATGCGCGACAGATGGAAGTGCTTAACAGTTCCAAAACCCCGCCTTTCTATATTGAAGATGGAATTGACGTGGATGAAACCCTGCGGCTTAGGTACCGTTATCTGGATCTGCGCCGACCGGAAATGCAGCAGAACATCATGCTCAGGCACAGGATGGTCAAGGTGATGCGTGACTATCTGGACCAGCAGGGTTTTGTGGAAATCGAGACTCCCATCTTGACTAAAAGCACTCCCGAAGGGGCGCGGGATTACCTGGTTCCCAGTCGCGTGCATGCAGGAGAGTTTTTTGCCCTGCCGCAATCCCCGCAGATCTTCAAACAATTACTCATGGTAGCGGGAATGGAAAGGTATTTTCAGATTGCCCGTTGTTTCCGTGATGAGGATCTCCGTGCTGACCGGCAACCCGAGTTTACCCAGCTGGATATGGAAATGTCTTTCATAGATGAAGAAGATGTATTCATACTGGTCGAAGAATTGATGCAGTCAATTATCAAGGAAGCTACCGGGCGGGATATCACGACTCCATTTCCCCGCATCTCCTATCCGGAAGCGATGTTGAAATACGGGAGTGACAAACCCGACCTGCGCTTTGGACTGGAGATTCAGGATATCACCGCGGAAGTTCGTGACGTTGAATTCAAGGTGTTTTCCAGCGCTATAGCCGGTGGCGGCGTAGTCCGTGCTCTCAACGCCCGGGGCTGTGCCAGTTTTACCCGCCGGGAGATCGACGAACTGGGGCAAATGGCAGTGGAAAACGGTGCCCGGGGCATGGCCTGGATTGTCGTTGCCAAAGATGGTCTGAAGTCACCCATTATCAAGTTTTTCACCGGAGAGCAGGTCGAGCGCATACTGGAGGCCTTGCAGGCCCGTCCGGGAGACCTTTTGCTTTTTGCCGCTGATCAGGCTGCCGTAGTGGAACGGGTTTTGGGAAATCTGCGTCTGGAACTGGCCCGGCGGCTCAATCTGATTGATGCGGAGCAGCTCAACCTGGCCTGGGTTGTGGACTTTCCTCTCCTGGAGTTTGACGACGAGGAAGGGCGCTACGTGGCAGTTCACCATCCTTTCACATCTCCGCGCAGTGAAGATATAGCACTGCTGGATTCCCATCCGGAAAGGGTGCGCGCCCGGGCTTACGACCTGATACTTAATGGTATGGAAGTAGGTGGGGGGAGTATTCGTATCCACCGCAAGGAGGTCCAGGAAAAACTTTTCTCCCTGCTGGGCTTGAGCCAGGAGGAATCGGCGGACAAATTTGGGTTTATGCTGGAGGCCTTTGAATATGGCACTCCTCCTCATTGGGGAATCGCCTTCGGGATTGATCGCCTGGTGATGCTTTTGGCTCGCAGAGGAAGTATTCGTGATGTGATTGCCTTTCCCAAGACCCAGAGTGCTTCCTGCCTGATGACCGGGGCACCTTCCTCGGTTGGCAGCAAGCAATTGCGGGAACTTTCCCTTAAGGTCAAGGAAAAATAGAACACTGCCACGAAATGGCAGGTGGTAGCTGCTCGAACCGATTGAAGTATGTGGCGGTTTGTGCTATAGTTTAGCTGTCAAAAGTAAATTTCTACAGGAAGTCCCTGCTGTGTACGTGAGATTAGCCGTTATGTTTTTGCCAACACCAAAAAAACGGGAGCCTGGACTCCGTGTGAGGCTGTATGCCCGTGTTTTTAGCGGGACACTTTAATCACATGGGAGGGCACCCACCTGCTCAGTCAGGTTTAAACCTACGGCGCCACGGCTCGGTGGGGTTTTTGTGTGTTTACAGGGGGATCCTGGATGGAGCAAGGGTTCTGGCAGAGAAGCAAGGCCTTGATAGGCCAGGAGGGTCTGGACCGTTTGGCCGCCAGTCATGTACTTATCATAGGGCTGGGCGGTGTGGGCTCCTTTGCGGCGGAAGCAATTGCCCGCAGTGCAGTGGGGTACCTGACTCTGGTTGACGCTGACCATATTGAAGCCAGTAACTTGAACCGGCAACTGCCAGCGCTGGTTTCCACCCTGGGGTCTTTTAAGACTGAAATTATTGCTGAACGCATTCGGAATATCAACCCGGATGCTCACCTAAAGATTTTTACCTGCCGTTATGAGCCAGCCTGCAGTGAGGAGATCCTCACCCCACGACCCGATTATGTCATCGATGCCATCGATTCTCTCCCCGAAAAAATTCATCTTATTAAACATTGCCTTAGCACCGGGATACCCATCATCAGTTCCATGGGGACGGCCCGCAGGCTGCACCCGGAATTATTGCGAGTAGGGGATATCCAGGCAACCAGCATGTGTCCCCTGGCCCGCAGGATCCGCAAAGCCCTGCGTCAGGATAATATTGCCGGCAGACTTCCTGTAGTTTATTCGCTGGAAAAGCCGCTCCCGGAGAAAGATTCCGACCGCGGAGTGCTGGGCAGCATGTTCTTCGTTCCCGCCAGTGCCGGAATCCTGCTGGCTAGCTTCGCAATTAACCAAATGCTAGGGAATGTTCAATAGACGCAGCAACCTTAATGACCCGGCACTCAGCTTTAAGTACCGGGCAACATCAGTAGTCCTCGAAGGGGGATAACACCGGTTTTTCGGAGTAACGCGTTCTGCTGTTGATAGAGCTCAAGTTGTGCCCGTGGGTTTTGAGGGCCGGGTTTATTCCCAAACTAGAGTTTTAGCAACGTTGATCAGCAACATATCAGCGTAACGAAAACTGTCCTTTTGGGGTTATTCACAACCATTTAAACCCAACCGTATAAGGAGTTTTATTGTGAGTAATGATGCCCGCTTGCTTATGGAAATATATGCGGCCTTGCTGGATTACTTTGGGCCGCGGGGATGGTGGCCGGGTGAAACCAGACTGGAGGTCATGATGGGGGCCATTCTTACCCAGGCGGTATCCTGGAAGAACGTAACCCGGGCGATTGACAACCTCAAGGCGACCGGGATTTTAGACCTGGAGAAGCTGGTGCAGGTTCCCGAAGAGGTGCTGGCCGAAACCATCCGACCCGCTTTATACCATCGACAAAAGGCCAAAAAAACCAAGGCCCTGGTGCAATTCCTAATGGAGCGGTATGGCGGGGATCTGGATAAGATGTTTGCCTGCCCGCTGCCGGGACTACGTCAGGAATTGCTGGCTATCTGGGGTATAGGACCGGAAACAGCCGACTCCATACTGCTTTATGCTGGAAACAAACCCATATTTGTGATCGATGCCTATACCGGCAGGATTTTTTCCCGGCTGGGCCTGGTTAGTGAAAATATTAGCTACCGTGATTTGCAGCAGTTTATACAGGAGCGGGTTCCGTTGGATGCAGAGGTCTACAATGAGTATCACGCTCTGCTGGTGGGTCTGGGAGCACACCTGTGCAAAAAACAGAAGCCGGGTTGTGCAAATTGTCCACTGGGAAAGTGGTGTAATTATTTCCTCAATTTGCAGGAAAACACATAGAGGAGGTAGAAGTAAGTGACCTATTGGGATCAGGAAAAAGAATGTATGCCGCGCCAGGAACTGGAGAAGCTCCAGTTGCGAAGACTTAAAGAAACAGTCTACCGGGTCTACGCATTTGTCCCGGCTTTCAAGGAGAAAATGGATCAGGTCGGGATAAAACCTGACGATATTCAAACCCTTGGGGATATCAGGCGACTTCCCTTCACTACCAAGCAAGATTTGCGGGATAATTATCCCTTTGGGTTATTTGCCCTGCCGATGAGTGAAGTGGTTCGCATTCACTCCTCTTCAGGGACCACTGGTAAGCCCACCGTTGTGGGTTACTCGCGGAGGGATATCGATACCTGGGCGGAGCTGATGGCCCGGGCTCTGGTTAGTGCTGGTGCCAGCCGGCATTCCGTTATCCAGAATTCCTACGGTTACGGTCTGTTTACTGGCGGGCTGGGTATTCATTACGGTGCCGAAAAACTTGGCGCCTCGGTGATTCCCAGTTCTGGAGGTAATACCAGGCGGCAGATTATGTTAATGCAGGATTTTGGAACTACGGTTTTGACCTGTACCCCATCTTATGCCCTGTTTATGGCGGAGGTTATGCAGGAAATGGGGATTGCACCCGCAGACCTGCAACTGAAAGCGGGAGTGTTTGGAGCTGAACCCTGGTCGGAAAACATGCGCCGTGAAATCGAAAGCAAGCTCAATATAAATGCTTTCGACATCTATGGTTTGAGTGAAATTATCGGACCGGGAGTAGCCATTGAATGTTGCCACAAGAGTGGGTTGCACATCGCCGAAGATCATTTCATAGCCGAAGTCGTTGACCCCGTGAGCGGGGAGGTCCTTGAATATGGGGCCCCGGGTGAAATGGTTATCACCACTATCACCAAGGAGGCGTTGCCGGTCATCCGTTACCGGACCCGGGACCTGACCACTCTAACCCGTGAACCGTGTGCCTGTGGGAGAACTCACCTGCGCATGGCCAAGGTTTTGGGGAGGTCTGATGATATGGTTATTATCCGGGGCGTAAATGTCTTTCCTTCCATGGTGGAAAGCGTGCTGTTAGGTATTCCCGGAGTGGAGCCTCATTACCTCCTCATTGTCGAGCGAAAAGGGAATCTGGACGAACTGGAAGTTCAGGTGGAGGTGTCAGAACGGATATTCAGTGATGAAGTCCGTAAACTGGAAGAACTCGGAGCCCAGATCCGCAAAGAACTCGAGAGTTCCCTGGGAGTTACTGTCCGAGTCCGCCTGGTCGAGCCCAAGTCCATTGAACGCAGTGAAGGTAAAGCCAAACGCGTAATCGACAAGCGGAATATTTAAGGAGGGGTAACATGGCCAAACAGATTTCTGTTTTCCTGGAAAATAAAGCGGGGCGTCTTTCTCATGTCACCCGGGTGCTCGGAGATGCGGGTATTAATATTCGGGCCCTGTCTATTGCTGATACCTCCGACTTTGGTATCTTGCGTGTCATCGTAAATGACCCTGAAAAGGCTTACCGGATCCTAAAGGAGGGTGGTTTCACTGTGAGTGAAACCGAGGTAATTGCCGTACAGGTTCCAGATTCGCCCGGGGGCCTGGCAACCGTGCTGGAAGAGATGTCTACCACCTGCCTTAATATTGAATACCTGTATGCTTTTCTGGGGACATCGGAAAACGATGCCCTGGTGATTTTCAAGGTGGAGGACATTGAGAAAGCTCGCCTGACCTTTCAGGAAAAGGGTATCAAATTCCTGGACGAAAACCGGCTGTATCAGTTGTGAGCGCCGGTTTGAAGCAGTTATTTTCAGTCAACCATTTTCATAGAAATCTATATAGTTCCAGTTAACTGTAGTATTGCTATCCTTTACGGGGGAACGCTGTTTTCGCAGTACAAATGTTGCAGGGGACCCAGCCATATGCGTATTCTCCTTCCTAGCAAGAGAAGCAAAACTGTTTCAAAGGAGGTGAATCTATGAAAAAAGCCTTTGGCTTGGGTCTCATTGTCGCTATATTTTTCGCAATCTTCGTTTTATTCAAAGATGTACTGGGAGCCAGCGCCTTCTATATGGCGGCGGTTTCCATGGCAATGTTTGCAGTCATTGGTCCGTTTGGCGATTATTTTAAAACGGGTCTTGCCCTTCTCGTCGGGGTAGTGGTATCTCTGGCCGGTCTTATTATACTGGCACAGAAGACGCCGTTGCCTCCCGAGAACACGCTTTACATTGCCATCGTATCCGGGATTTCCCTTCTTCTACTGGTTCTGCTATCTACTGCCGGGCTGCGCATTGATGCCATGTTTTTGGGATGGGCAGCCTATCTGGCAGCGATTTTCCCGATCTATACCAGTGACGCCACCCTGCTGCAAAATCTGGCTATGCCCACCGCGGTAGGGGTTATTGTGTCTTTGCTGGTAGGCCTGGTTATGTCGCTGCTGGTAATCAAGATTGCCATGGCAGCCAATCGTTGAGTAGAAAGGGGGGAATGAGTTTGCTGAAGCATAAGAAGTCCAGGGCTTATCTGGTACTATTACTGGTGGTGTCCCTGATGCTGGCGCCGGCAGGTACCAGCTTGGGGGGAGAAGGTGCTGGTTTAATCCAGGACAACGAACTGGTTCTGGTAAGCCTGGGGGATGACGGGATTGATAAACTGGAAGTTTTGAACAACCTGCATATCTCCGGTGGGGACGCGGCAGAAATCCTGGATGGGATGAACTACCGCGTTACATCAATCAGAAACATTTACGGTACAGAACAGGTTCAGTCCAAAGGGACCAATATTAGTGTAAAAGCCTCTGTCAAGGGTCAGGAAGCCTTCAAGGATATTTACTACTTGGCTGAAATCGACAAGCAGGAAATATCTCGGATTAAAATGCCTGTCGAAGTAAAAATGGAGTACTATCTGAACGGTAATCCGACCCCGCCTTCTCAACTGGCAGGGAAAAGTGGACATCTGAAAATTGTCTGCCGCCTGGAGAACAAGACCGGCCAGACCAAGATGCTGGAGTTCACGGATTCCAAGGGTAACACCATGAAAAAAGAGACCATGGTATTTACTCCTTATGTGGTATCCCTGTCCGGGTGGGAATTTGACAACAAGAAATTTAGTAACATTTCTGCTCCCGGAAAGCCTGGCGAATGCCCGGAAGGTGTCATTGTCAACGTCAAAGGTATTTCTACCGTCAACTGGAGTGTACCCATGATTCCGCCCAAATTTCCGGCCAAACAGTATACGGTCCTGGAAGCGGATGCCAGGGATATCCAGTTGCCCAGCTTTAAGATTGCTGTAATTCCTATCGTACCCACCACCGCAGAAGTGGATAACATCCCCACCATTAGGGATAGCTTCTACAAACTGTATGATGGTTTCGATCAGATCGAAAAAGGGGTAGGTAATCACGGCACCGATGCTACCATCTTGTTCGGTCTCAATGCGATAGGCAATGGGTTAACCCAGGTGAGTGGCGGACTGGGCACGCTGGTGGAAAAGGTGAAAATGGTTCGCTTTGGGATTTCCAACCCCGCTTTTAAAGCCGACAGCTTCAACCAGGCCACGGGAGCCGATGCCAATGGCGCTACTCCCGGGCTCAAGGAAGCGGTGGGGCTTTTAAAGAGCAATGTGGATGGCAAGGTTATCCCTGCCCTTAAGTTGCAGCGGATGGTGCTGGGATTAATGGAAACCAGTATTGGAACCGCCGGGGAAGAAATTCAGGAGCCTTCGGCCGCTACCAGCCTGTATAATGACATCAATTTTCTCAAACAACAGGTGCCGGCACCCCAGCAACAGATTATCAGTCAGAGTATCGAGCCCAAGCTGCAGAAAATGGCTGCTAATGTAAAGGTGTTTCAGGATGGTGGTAATCTGGCTACAGCCACAGGAAGCATGCCCTTCCCGGCCAATATTGCAGCTTTGGAAGCCGGTTCTCAGCAGATTTCCGCCACTCTGGCCAAGGTGGATATGGGACTGGCGGTTGTGGTGATGGGCCTGGGACAGGTGGATAAGAACGGTCAGCCCGTGAAGGTGATGGTGGATGGGAAACCTGGCTCCATTCTCTATGCACTTTCCTACCTGCAAGGAGCCATTGATGGACAGATGTTACCGGGTATTAACAAGCTGCAAGATGGCGCCGGCAAGATCGGTACCGGGGCCGGAGGTGCCAAGGAAGCCATAGCGGCAGGACTGGAAACCTTTGAATCGGCACCGGCCATTGTCTCGGCACTGGAGGAAAACGCCAGCCAGACGGACAGCTTCCTGGGTAAGCCCGAGGGGGCAACCGGTTCAGTGGCTTACGTATTCCAGACACCCGAAATAAGCAAACAAGCTGATGTGATGAAACTTGGAGTCGGTGTACTTGTCGTGGCACTCATACTGCTTTTCGCGGTGGGAAGACCGCCCAAGCAGGCTTTTGAGGCCCCGGCTGAGCACGCATAAACAAAAAAACGATTGGGGGAAATGGAGTAATGATGAAGAGAAAATGGGTAGCACTGTTAGCTGTGGCGATGCTGTTTGCATTCGCAGCCGGTGCGGTGGCCGGTCCGACCTTGCAGGAGATCTCCGCTTACCTGGCCACAGACATTCAGTTCAATGTTGATGGAAAAGCCTGGGCACCCAAAGATGCCGATGGCTCGGCCCTGTATCCTGTTGTTTACAACGATCGGACTTATCTGCCAGCCCGGGCTATTGGTGAAGCTCTGGGAGTAAAAGTCGATTGGAACAACGATACCCGTACCGTTATCCTGGGCAAAGCGGCCCCGGCTCCTGTGAAGGAAGAACCCAAGGAAGAACCTAAGGAAGAACCTAAGGAAGAAACCAAGCCGGCAGCTCCTCTGGCTATCAGCCCGGCCAGCGTTGATTTCAACAAGAACAATCTTGCCGATATACCCATCGATGTTACCTGGGGAGACGCTACCAAAATAGCTGAAATCAAAGGGGTTGCTCTCGGTGGTGCTCTGAAAATTGACCTGAAAGAAGGCAGTGAGTATACCATCCAGGACAATGGAGATGGCACTGCGGTATTAACCATTAAGAAAGAACTGACCAAATTATTGCCCATCGCCATCGAAATGGTTCCCGATGGCACTGTGCTGACCTTAACCATTAAGTTCGACAAGGGTGAAAAGACCTTCGACATCAAGGTAGTCAGCTAAATTATCCCGCCAAGAAAAGCGGCAGAGGCCGGCCCTCTGCCGCTTTTTCTGTGTGCCCGGCATTGGGTGCAGTCCAACGGGTGAAAGTCCCTGGTGCAGGCACATAGCCAAGGGCGAGGGTATCCATCGCGAGGCGGGTAGCAGCCTCCTACCCGATTTAAAGCGGGAATGTGATTTTGGATCCGTAGTATAATAGAAAAATACTGGTTCTGGTGCTATTACGGAAAGGGAGTAGAATCTTGTTCGAATACATCGGCAATATTCACATTCATAGCCGCTTCTCCGACGGAGAAAGAAGTATCAAGCGGATTGCCCGCGAGGCTAACCGGGAAAAACTTGATTTTATTATAATAACCGATCACCGTACCCTGGAAGGCAGAAAAGCACAGGGATATCATCAACAGGTTTTGGTGCTGGCAGGCATGGAAGCCAACCGGGACAAAAACCACTACCTGGCCCTGGATGTCAACCGGGTGGTAGAGGATAATGATAATCATCCCCAAATGGTAATCGATCAGGTGAATCAGCAAAACGGCATCGGCATTATAGCACATCCGGTGGAAAAGGGCTCTCCCTGTATTATGGAGGGGCGAACCTATCCCTGGACCGACTGGGGGGTAAAGGAATTTCAGGGTATTGAAATCTGGAACTTTCTTTCCCAGTGGCGGGACGGCGTGCAAGGAATTAGCAGTGCGTTCTGGCTGCTGTTATGTCCTTCCCTTGGTGTTGTCAGT
>ENA-UOOK01007294-UOOK01007294.1-fermentation-metagenome-genome-assembly--contig:-NODE-7294-length-10149-cov-13.175847_pt1 | contig 10149 bp, 11 predicted proteins | sample MGYA00245777_ERZ724023 | MGnify/ENA primary metagenome ERZ724023 (study PRJEB28704, sample SAMN03018312) | fermentation metagenome | biome: anthropogenic terrestrial biome; feature: soil...
CAGGAGGTTAGTGAGAGAAAAGGCAAGATGGTAAATATGGAGAATGAAGATGGAGAGAACAGGTTTACATTTCATATTTTGACAAGGAATTTGATTGGATTGCACAGGTCTTTGATGACAGCAACCAAGGGTACAGCTATTGTTAATAGTGCTATTGTTGATTATGTACCTTACGAGAAAGATACTGAATTATTTAGGAAAGGAGTTATCATCTCTTCTGAGACTGGAACTGCGTTGGCATACGCTCTTATGAGTGTACAAGAGCGAGGGAAACTTTTCATTACAGGTTCTACAGAGGTCTATGAAGGTATGATAATTGGGTTGACTTCAACGGAGGAAGAGATAGAGGTAAATCCTTGTAAGGAAAGGCATAAGACAAATGTTCGAATGTCCCATGCACAGGTTACAGAGATTGCGTTGAAAACACCTACCCAGCTTACAATTGAGTATGCCTTGTCTTTTATCAATGACGATGAGTTGATAGAGGTGACACCAAAGAACATTAGGTTAAGGAAGAAGCTTCTCAAGAGTACAGAAAGGGTTTGGGCAAAAAGAGAAAACCTCACATTCTATGCCAAACAACAGTTGGACAAGCTAAAAGCCGAGGAATAAGCCTCTGGGTCTGGTCTAGGTCTGACCTAACATTTCACCTCAAAAACCCACCAAAACAAGCTTTAAGTAAAAACAACATCGGGTTTGCGATATCTTTTTTCAACAAGTTCATCTACAAAAAGCGTTCTTAACTTTGATACAACGAGATATTTAGAGGTCAGACCTAGACCAGACCTTAGAATGTCCAGATAGAAAAAAGGGAGGTATTTCTACCCCCCTTCCAGTCTCAATGTACTTTAGCTATTAAAACTCTTTTTTCTCTTCTCTAGCCAATGAAACGTTGATAGCTCTGCCATCAACTTCCTGACCATTAAGAGCATCCATTGCTTTCTGTGCTTCCTCTTCTGTGGACATAGTAACGAAGCCAAATCCCTTAGATCTGTTCTTCATTCTATCCACAATGACAACTGCTTCTTCAACAGTTCCATGGGGAGCAAATGCTTCCTTCAACTCTTCGTCTCTGACGTTCCAGCTGAGGTTGCCTACAAACAACTTTTTACCCATTTGTTTATATAAAAAAAATAAAATCCGCTACACCACAAAATATGGGAGATTACACTCTAAGCAGTCTATCACAGAAAGCTTCCATAGCTATCTTCATTATACCATGTTTTCACTATCCACAGCAATAGCGGAAAGAGAATAAATAAAAAGAAAACTCAATCACACATTTTAATGTATAATTAAGAATGATTTCAGAAAATATAATAATAGGAACATACAATACTGACTCTAATTCAAAGACTCTTCAAGATATACTCGTACACACATGCTGTGCAGAGTGTTTGCTTAATGCAATAAACAATTTAGAGAGCAGAGGAATGCTTAATGAAAAAACAGAAATCATTTCCTTTTTCTACAACCCAAACATTCACCCCAGAACAGAGTACTTAGAAAGATTAAATGCTATCAAAAAAATATTACCCGAATTGCAAGAGAAGTGGAATATTAAACTAGTAATCCCAAACTATTCACCAAAAGAATATATGAACGATGTAATGAAAGGTAGCAGAAAATTCGGCATTAGATGTCATAAATGTTGGGAGATTCGCCTAGAAAGTTCATTAAAATATGCAAAAGAAAACAAACTTAAAAACATCACAACAACACTCCTCACAAGTAATTATCAATCCAGAGAGGAAATAATTGACATATTAAAGGAGTTAAATAAAAAGTATGAACTGAATATTATAGAAATAGATAATTGTTCAAATGAAAAACATACAGGGTTTTACAAACAAAACTACTGTGGTTGCTGTTTCTCGCTAAGTGAGAAAATGGTAGAATCTTACGAATAACTTTAAGCATACATTTTATGGACACACCGACAGATAAGACCATTTTAACCTTTACTACATTAAGAGCACCTCTTATTATCCTTTTAACAATCATTTTATTAAACTTTCTAATTCTTCTATTCTTCGAAAAGAAGATAAAGGTAGGGCAATTAGCTGTTCTTAATATTGTTGGAGTTTTCTTTGCAAGCCTTTCTATCCTTACAAAATCAGGCGTAATTGTAGAACAATTTAGTCTAGGTGGGGATCCATTTAGTTTCTATCTTGTCCTCATTTCATCCATCATATTCTTAATTGCAATATTCATGTTTGCTAGAAAAATTAAGAAGGAGCAGAAAAAGAAGAAATAATATTAGACCTTATTAATTAATGAAAGGTTTTCCAGTAATAGTGCTAATTTTCCCACTCATACTCCTCTTTCTATTTTTAATCTCCTTGATACTACCGAAGAGAAACGAAGATAAAGAAGAGGACAGAGAAGAAGAGGAGGAAGAATTGTAACAATTTTGTAACATTTTCTGTTGTATATTCTTAATACATGAAGACAAAGAGGATATTAATCGTAGATGATAGTGAAGGTTTGGTATATATTTTAGAAAAATTCTTTAATAAAATCGGATATAAGAGTGTAAGTGCTCACAACGGTACAGATGGTATAAAGTTAGCACTAGCCAAGAATATCTGCCTTGCTATTGTAGACATAGGACTGCCTGATATTAGTGGACTAAAGGTTATAGAAAGAATTAAGAATGTAATTCCGGAACTACCCATCATAGCTATTTCCAAACCCAAAGATCTGAAAGATGAAATATCTATATATCGAAAAGGAGTTAATCTCTTGCATAAAAAACCTATCTCTTTCAAGCTATTAGAGGCACAAGTTAAAAATCTTATCCCTAAGTGTAAAAATAAAACAATTTGTATGAAAGATGTTTTGATAGATGTAGAGAAAGGTGTTGTTACAAAAAACGACTCAGCTATTTCATTAACCAAAGCAGAAAGAAAATGCCTTCAATACTTAATTGACTCAAATGGATACCCATGCACAAGAACAAATATTCTAAAAAGACTCACAATTAATTCGCATGATAAGACAGAACATTCTGTAGACACTTTAATTTCTAGATTAAGAAAAAAGCTTAAAAAGACAACAAACGATAATCTAATAGAAACAGTAAGTGGCGTAGGATATCGGATATCAATTCCTAGGGAAATATAATTTAACAGAGTTTTCCTGTTCTTTCTTATTATAATTAATCCTTATCTTACCTCCAAAAACCTCCTTCATACAATACTTTACAAATACCAATCCACTTCCCACATCTGCCTTTTTCTCTGACATCACAAAACCCTCTGAATTAAGCATTTTCTTTAGCTTAGAATCAACACCGTTCCCATTATCAATAACAGAAACACATATATACTTCGATGTACAAACGACCCTTACATATATCTTCTTACCATCTTTATTCCTTTTCTCTAACTCCTCAACAGCATTCAGAAAAATATTAAGAAATATTCTTAAAAAGATATTTCTATCACCATCTATCTTTACCTTCTCGGAATATCTACTCTCAATCAAAATACCTGCAGAATCAATCCTACCTCTTAAAAGAGTTATTATCTCTTCAATACACTCATCAAATGAAAAGGATGATAGAGAAGAATTTCTTTTCATTAAAAAGTCTGTACTGTGCAAAATTACATCTAACTGGTTTGTTGCAATCTTTACATTACTCACAAACTCTTCAAACTCTCTTTTACTAAGACACTCTCTTTCTAATAACTCACAACTACCTGAGAGAATACTAACTGGTGTAGCAATATCATGGAGTAGAGATCTAGAAACCTTACCTAAAAGATTACTTCTATTCTCAAAATTAGTAACAATTCTATACTCCTTATGCTTCTTCAGAATCATGTTTAAATAGTTGTGGATGAGAAAACCCATTCTAATAACCTCTATAATAAAAAATGCAAAGAAAAGATAAACAAGTGGCTTAATTGAAAAGAAGAAATCATCAACCAAAAGCAAAGCTAATAGCAAAAACGGTATAGATATTGTATACATTTTCAACAAAGAACATTTTTGTTGCTTCTTTCTCTTCAGCACTAAAAATAAAGTTACTGATGAAAGAAAAAGAAAACATGTAATAAAATAATAGTAATCCTCTAATTTCAATAAGAACAGAAGAGAGCTTAATAAAAGCATACAGACCTTACATATGAGTAAATCCCTGACAACAGCAAGCGTGTATCTATCTAAATCCTTCTCAAAATTCATAATCCTATAAAATCCAACTTATTTAATTATTCTAAATTAAACATTGTTACAAAATCTTCACATATAAATATGATATACTTTCTTCATGGCAAAGGCTTTAAGAATACTAAAAATTGATAAAGATGATGATGAAAAGTCATTAAGGACTCCAAGTACCATTGTTAAGGAAGAGGAGTTCGATTCAAAAGAGTTCAAAACTCTTCTTGATGATTTATTACTCACAGCAAAACTAAGTGAAGAACCCGCAGGTGGAATCGCATCACCTCAAGTTGGAATTAATAAAAGAGTATTTTACATATTGGATTATGATACAAATGAATGGAAGCTTTTTATTAACCCTCAAATGGAACCAATCGGCTTTATCAAAAGCAGCACCGAGGAATCTTGTCTAAGTGTGCCCAACAGAGAAGAGAAAGTATTAAGATACAAGAAAATAAAAATCAAATATCAGGATAAAAATGCCAAATGGCATACTGAAAAATACAGTGACCTAAACGCTATAACAATACAACATGAAATTGACCATTTAGATGGTGTATTATTTATAGATAGAGTATAAATTAATCTAAATTAAATTCTGCCTAAAATGAAACTATTAAAAAAGACAACATCCCTCCTATTACTTCTACCATTTATCTTCCAACCATTTCTTGCATTCGCACAAGAGACACAGCCTGAAGAAACAAAAGTAGAAGCAGAAACAGAGAAAAAGACAACAACTCCTTTTGCTGAGCTAGAATTAGAATTCCCAACTATAACCGATAACCCAAGTCTAATCATTACATTTGTAGATCCTTCTGCAGAGAAAGAAGGCGTTCATTTAGAAATTGATAAAAAAGGGTTTGTCGGAATCAAAAGTCCATATACTTTTCCAGCCCTTAGTATTGGGAATCATTTTCTGAAATTCAAGTTTGTAGACAAATATGGAGCAATGCAAATTGTTGAAAAGGAAATTATTGTAATCCCAAGGGCACCGATATTAAATACACCTTTAATAGAAACTTCAAAAATTACCTTCAGTGGTTCAGCACTAGCAGGCTCAGAGGTTATACTTCTTCTTAGTGCAGATAGTAAAATGATAACTAAAAACGGAGAGGTTGATGAAGATGGTAAATGGAAAATAGAGGTTACAGATACGATTCCAAGTGGAATATACTCCTTTACCGCTTTTGTTAGGAAGTATGGATACGGTAGTAATTTCGCACAAGCCATGACACTTGAAGTGGGTAATGGACATGCACAAGTTAAAGAGGAAGAGAAGAAAGAGAAAATTCATTTTGCATTCAAAGATATTAACAGCACAAATATTGAAGACGTTTTTTCTACTAATACAGATTTAATATTACTGCTTGTTTCAACACTTGTTTTAGGACTACTTTTAGGACTTCTTTTCTCAAGCATGTCCCACAGAAGCAAAGAAAACAAACAGGTAGAGATTGCATCTAAGACATTAGAAAAGCCCGTTGACAACTTAAACAAACCTATGACATTAAGGGATAAGTTAATAAACAAAGAGGTAGGGATAGATGCGAGTGATTGTCCAGAAGGAAATAAAAACAAAGCTAAAGAAGTAGAAGAAGAGGAAGCAGAACCAGTAATTATTAACGAAATTAAAAGTGTTAAGAAAGATGAAGAGAAAGAAGAAAAAGTTGTTAGTAAGATTGATTTCCTAAAGAACTTCAAGCACCAAGACCCTGATGATGAGAAAGGGAAAGAGAAAAAGGTAAAAGTATCTCTGGTTTCAAAGAAGTAAATACGCCAGGGTGGTGAAATGGCAGACACGCTACGTTCAGGACGTAGTCCTAGCAATAGGGTGGGGGTTCAACTCCCCCCCTTGGCATTACTCCCAGTACCAATCTTCTATATTATGGAATCTAGCATAGGAATTATTCACCGACTCCAAATCTACACCTCGAAGATTTGAATTTACTGTATAAGTAAAGGCAGGGTTAAACAGAAATATAGCAGGACTACCACTATTCAAATACCTCTGGAATAAAGCATACTTCTGTTTTCTAACATCTTTATTTGTAGTTTGTCTACCCTCCTCAAGTAAAATATCAACTCTCTCATAACTATAACCAGAAAGATTTAAATCAGGATAATTAACTTTCAAAGAATGCCATAAATTATACTGGTCTGGATCAATAGTTGTTTCAACTTCATAGAGAAGCAACTCAAAATTTCTAGTTGCTACAACCTCCTGTGTGATTTGATTATATTCAACCTTCTCTATCTTTAAAAACACCCCCTCTTTTTTATAAAACTCTGCTAATAGTTCTGCCATCCTATTATTCGTAGGAGTATCAAGATAGGTAATTGTAAAATTCAAAATCTCTTTATTTGCGCTCTCGTAATAACCACTCTCACTATTCATCGTATAACCCAAATCCTTCAACAGCTCCTCTGCCTTCTGAGGGTTATATTCGTACTTCTCAATATCATTGTTATAAGCCCAAGATGTTTCTGGAAGTGGTCCATACATAACTTCACCACCAGAATCAAGAACATTAAGATACTCTATCTTATCAAACAGATAGTTCAAAGATCTACGCATATTATCATTCTTTAATGACTCTTTACGAATATTAAAGAAAATCAACCTCTCTCTATCTCTAATAGTCATACTATATTTCGTAAAGTTACTATACTCATCCGTATACTCAAAAGATTTCTTATCCCAACCACCAACAGCATCTAACTCCCCAACTCTAAAAGCCATCTGCTCTGCTTCTAATGTCGGATATATCTTGAAAATTATCTTTTTAATCTTGGTATCATACCTATCATACTTATTATCTTCCAATACAACTTCATAATCATCTATCTTCTCAACACGAAACTTTCCACTACCCATCGGATATTTTGAAAACTGATCAAAAGCCATTTTTCCAATATCTACACCTTCTAATCTAGCTTTAGGAACTATATAAATAGATACAGCCTTGAAAAAGACAGGATTATTCTCCTTCAATGTAAATCTAACTGTTTCTTCATCAATCTTCTCTATACCCACACTCTCAAAAGCCTCACCAACAGAGTCAGTATCACTTCTTTTCGCTAACTTAACAGCACTCTCAAATGTAAAAAGCACATCTTCAATACTCAAATCACTTCCGTCACTCCACTTCAAAGTTTTGTCTATTTTAAAATCAATAACCAATCCATTACCACTACTAACCCAGCTCTTAGCAACACCAGGAGTAGGGTTCCCATCCTTATCGATATTAACAAATTTTTCAAACACCAAACTTTGAATAGCTCTATCAGAAAAGTTATTCGTCACAAAAAGGGGATTTAAAGAGTTTACAGAACCAACCAAACCTTCAACAAAAGTATCTTTCTTCACACTCCTTGTATTCAACTTTGCGAAAGAAGATGAATTAAATATTAATATCAAAAGACCAGCTAAAAGAGAAAACAGGAAGATATAGCTAATAGGAATAAGCTTCTTGTACAAAGTATACAAGGTCGTAGGGTAGTTCCAAATCATCTCCCGAAGACTGAACCTCCTCCTTGTTGATGGCGAAGACACTCTCACATTCAAATCATCAAGAGCACTCTTCATTGGATTATCCAAAACTTTCTCTGTTTTCTTCTTTTTCATAAATATCTCAGTAGATTATCTACTTCGAGGAAAGTTTCAAGATAACTAAAGAAGTTACCACTAAAACTACAATCAAACCTATTGTTAGATAATAAAGAAACTTCTCTAAACCTCTTTTAGTTCTAAATATCTCTCCACCTCCTCCAAACATCTGACCTAACCCTTCAGCTCTGTTTTGAAGAAGAATGCTAACTACAAGTACTGCACAAACTACGATTTGTACTATTGATAATATTTTTGTTGTATCCATAGGTGGATTATACACTAATTTAATAAAAATTACTTCCTATCAAGCTCCTTGTAAATTGAAGTAATAAAGGAAGTAAGAAAAGAGGCAATAGCAATCGATACAAGTGGAATTACTTTGAATTCATTAATCTGAATATTACCTATTTTTGAACCAGAAAACAGGAATTCATTAACTGCAAAATCAACCATAACTAAATTCATAAGATACAAAACACCTGTCAAAACCAAAGTACCCATTAAAAGAAATGTAATAAAATTACACTTCACAGTTAAGAAATTAAGTACGGGACAAGCAGCAAGCAATGCAATACCTCCCGCAAATAAAGTTAAGAAAAGATAAAGAAATGATTGTGGCAGATGGAATGCATCTTTAAATAAGCTTAAAACAAAGAACTGAATAAGCATCCCAATTAAAACTAGTTTTGTACCTTCTTTCATTAGCATTAAAGAATAATTTACTAATTTTAGGATACTAGATTACAAAAACTTTTACAATCATGTATACTTAAATATTAGAAAACTGCTCAAATGAATAATGTTGCTAAAACAAAAATTGTAGCCACTATTGGCCCCTCTACATGGGATGATTCTGTTCTAGAGAGAATGTATGAGAATGGTATGAGGTTAGCAAGAATCAATGCCTCTTTTGCTGATGAAGCAGAACTAGATAGAGTTTCCAAACAGCTAAGAAAAATATCTCCTAGAATCGCAACTATTTTAGATACACAAGGGACAAAAATTAGAGTTCGCGGTTTAACCAAAGAAATTGAGGTAAAAGATACAATCATCCTCTCCTCAAAAGATAATCCGAATCCAAATATCGTTAAGGTTACATATCCTACTTTACACGATGATGTAGTCATAGGGACAAAAATTCTTCTTGATGATGGAAATATTCAATTAATTGTTAAACAAATAAAAGGGAGTGAGGTACTTTGTGATGTAACACAGGCAGGAATATTAAAACCAAATAAAACTGTTAATATTCCATCTGTTAATCTTAACTTCCCCGCATTAACAGAGAAGGACAAGAAAGATATTGTATACGCTGCTAATAATGGTTTTGACTACATTAGTGCATCTTTTGTTAGAACAAAGGAAGATATTTTTTCTGTTAGAGAACTAATAGGGGAGAATGATACAAAAATTATTGCAAAAATAGAAAATGAACAGGGAGTTGCAAACTTTGATGAGATCTTAAAAGCCACAGACGCTGTTATGATCGCAAGAGGAGATATGGGTGTGGAAATGGATTTAGAGGATGTTCCTTTGATACAGAAACAGTTAATCTTTAAATGCAGAGAAGCGGGTAAACCGGTCATTGTAGCAACACAGATGTTAGAGTCCATGAGAGAGAATAAAAGACCGACAAGAGCAGAAGTTTCTGATGTAGCAAATGCCGTAATGGATGGTACTGATTGCTTAATGCTTTCTGCTGAGACCTCTACGGGAAAATATCCTGTTGAAGCCGTTGAAACAATGAATAGGATTGCAATGAAGACAGAGAGTATTATGAAGCTCTCACCAATATATGGGAAGACAGAAGCAGGTGTACAGGAAGATTCCATAGGTCTTACAATTTGCAAACTCACAGAAGATATTGGAATCAAAGCAATCCTCATAGTGTCTAATTCTAACCATATCGTAGGTAGTATTAGTCGTCACAGACCTAATGTCCCAATATATGTTGTTAATTCATCAGTAAAGACTGTACGTAAGAATGTTATATTCCGCGGAGTCAAAACATTCCACATAAACGAACTATCAGATGATAGAGATACCAACGTAATTTTGGCAGTAGAGAGGGTTTACGGTAATGGGGAGTTGGATTTATTAGATAAAATCGCTATAATTACCGGTAGCTCTATTAAAAACAAAGACTCTGATAGTATATTAGAAATTCTAACTGTTAAGGATATTCTAAATCTCTAGGGTGACGTAGCCAAGCTGGTTAAGGCCGCGGTCTGCAAAACCGCTACCACGGGTTCGAGTCCCGTCGTCACCTTATATTTCTAAGAATTTTTTGATAGAATACACACATCTATTAGCAGGAATGGCGGAATAGGCAGACGCGCGGGACTTAAAATCCCGTTCTAGAAATA
>ENA-UOOK01007295-UOOK01007295.1-fermentation-metagenome-genome-assembly--contig:-NODE-7295-length-10149-cov-3.088964_pt1 | contig 10149 bp, 7 predicted proteins | sample MGYA00245777_ERZ724023 | MGnify/ENA primary metagenome ERZ724023 (study PRJEB28704, sample SAMN03018312) | fermentation metagenome | biome: anthropogenic terrestrial biome; feature: soil; material...
TTATCAGCACAGTTCTTACCATCCACCAAACGATAGTAAGTTCCCATATATTCAGGAGAATGATGGCTGACTACAAAAGCTACATTCTGAACCACTTCTCCACTCAGTTCATCAAATGTTCGTGGACCAAGATGAAGCGAACTATCTATCTGTTCATGTTCAAGGAGTTGTTTACGTAAGTTTTCAAAAGAAGAAAGAAACATCCAACTTTGCATATTGATCATACCATATTTGCCATTCGGAGCAAGTCGTCTCACGGCTAAAAGCATAAACACAGAGAACAAATCCGCTTTACCTTCTTTATAATGTTTCTTCACATAATCAGAAAGCGTAGCATTCATGTTCCCACTCCCCATATACGGTGGGTTCATGACCAAGGCCGAATATTTTTCTGTCAGGGCGAGGATGATACGCACATACGGTAAAATTTTGCGGGCCTTATCCGTAGAGAAATGCTGGTCCTCAGTCTCCTGCAACTGTGCCTGCAAGATATTCCGGGTACGTTCCGAAAGGTCGAACTGCATGATGCTGCCCAAGGTATCGGCATCATCCATCACTATGATAGCATCCGAAAGCTCATCGCACACCCCCTGGTCCTGAGCCGGGACCAACGGCTTAATATTCTCCCTGATGAAAGCCTTTTCATCTTGTCGCTCGGGATCATATTCTGAGATAAACTCCTCACAGAACGGCCGGGGCATATCATACACTCGGGGCATGACCCGTGCATCCAAGAAACTTTTATCTTTCTGACAGGCGTTCATCAGCAGCGAAAAGGTAGCCAGTTGTTTGGCACGAGTATCGAGGTCGATACCGATAAGGTTCTTGCGGAAGATATTCTCTATGGCCTGTCTTCGACCATAACCTTCATTAGTATAGAGTTGGAAGAGAATATCGAACATTTCGTTGAGTATATGACCGGAACCGCACGCCAGATCTCCCAAACGCAATTCCTCCAAATCCGTAAAATGATAACTGTCTTTATCATCACGTTGAGGAATATCCACCAGATATTTCCAGTCCCGGGCCACTTCTTTCTCGTAGGGATGATTGTCTAAATACATTCGCCCGACCGTATTCTGCACCATATATTTTACAATCCAGTTGGGCGTGAAGATTTGAGTGGCCGGTGCAATCTCATCCGATTCATACTTGCCCTTCTTGGCAAAGACCTCGTCCTTGCGTTCGGAGATATAAAACTGATACAGCCAACCGATGAGTTCCGGCGACTGATAGTCCTCCTCCCGGATGAAGTCCGTATGATTAAGCCTATCCACGAAGCCCCCTTCCCTCAAAATATCCTGAGGCAGCAACAGTTCCGTATAGTCAGAGATGGCCCCGAAACACTGATGGATGACGGGGCAACTGCGGCAAAAGGCAACAATGAGAATGGCAAACTGCTCATTGGTCTTAGCGTCATCCATTAACAGCTCCCGGAGTTCATCCCGCAGCTTCTCCTGCATTTCCGGCAATCGACCATGCCGGGCTTCCGAGACGATGACAGGAATATGAATCTCGTTGCTTTCGTACTTGAGCACCGGAGTGATAAAATGCAACTGGCTCATGATACGGATAGCTACCAGACGGTTAAACCACGTATAAGCAGCTTCCTCCACTACATCCCGCACCCCTTGGGTTTGGATATGGTGGTAAAGAGACATCCACCGGTCGTAAAAAGCTTCAGACCGAGTTTCGTCCATGAATACGGTTCCACCGTCCTCCAACTGCGGCAACGCTGCCGGTTGTCCGGATTCCAGATCAAAGCCTAAGCCTTCCACACGGTTTCTTACACCTTGAATCAATATCGTACGCGCTTCAGCCGCAAAGCGTTTTAATCCATTTGTATCCATCTTCGTCTCAGTTGATGATAATGCCCTTACCCTTATTAGTATTGAGTTCCTTCAGGAGTTGTTGTTTCAAGTCCTGAAGATAATGATCGATGTCATCCTCCGAACAAATCGGTCGGGAAGAATGAACGGACAGGTGAACGACTTTCAGGGGGACCGGTCTTGGTCTTGTTCCCGGATCGGGTTCGCTAACGGAAGTTTCGTCCGTGGGAACTTCCGGGTAACCGTTCGAACCTTCTTCTATCGGCTTCTGAGGGATCGCTGCACTGATCTTCTCCATTTCAGAAGCATAAAACTTGCTGGTATTCGCTGCTAACTGGAGCGCATAAAAATTATTGGAATCCGCTTTCTGAGCAATCGTCCGGTCCCGATCAGCAAAGGCACTGCGCACCACCCCCATCTTCGTGGCATAGGCTTCCAGTTCGTCAAACACCCGACCGTAATTCTTCCTGATCTCCTCTACCAGTTGCTGCTTGCGTTCTGCCAACTGACCTCTCAGGGTTCTCATGATTTTGAGATACGACTGCAGAGATTTCCATGGTTCCTCATCACTCTTGACCTGTTGCAACGTCTTCACCGACGCCTGTTGTTCAGGAGCCAGGAAAGCAAAGTTGTCCCTGTTTTCATCCAAAAAGTGATAGAGACTCAGATAATTATCTTTCTGATCGTTATAAAAGGTAGCAATGGATTTGCACCGGTCCATCAGTGCACTGGCATGTTCGCGGGCAGCGATGACGGTCTCGAAAAATTTCTGCTGATCGCGGATGGCCGACCAACTCTCCAAGAGTTCGACTGCCTCATCGACCAAGGGAGTAAAAGGCTTTTTACCTAATTTCCGGGACAGCTCTCGATACTCTCCATGTTGTTTGTTCAAGGCCGAATGCTCATTTTCCTTACAGTTGTGGTAGAGTTCCGCGCTGTCATTGCTGCCCAGGACCGTCATGACATTGAAGATCTGTTTCCAACTCTCCACAAACGCATTCAACACTTCCTGAGAAATGGCCTTGGCGGGTTCAATAGTGAAGCGGGCAGCATCACGGACAATATTACGAGCTATCTCCTCACGACTTACATCCGGATTGTTATTGTAGCTCAAAGCATAGAGATGACGGCGCGCCAACTCATTCAGCACATCAATCGTGGCCAGATCTGACCACCCGTAAGGCACCTTGGAGAAAATCCGCACAAGGTCTGCCACTGTGTTGTCATGAGGTGAACGGTCCAGGACATCTTTAACCCTCTTCTCGGCAATCGTCAGGGGCAGGTCCATCATCTGCGGTTGCACGGGACGGAGGATTCGCTGTGTCAGGTCTGCATTTGTTTGGGGAACCTTCTTAATATCTATCAGTTTGGCCTGGTTATAGACGAGAGACAGATGCACCTGCAAGGCTCTCTTGTAGCGTTCCTTGGCCTTTACCATACCGATTTCAGATCCCGACAGGACATTCTGACCGGAGATAACCTTACACGTATCCAGAATCTGCTCGAACTGAGGGCAGATCTCCTGATCATAACGCTCCTTGGCACGGTCCTGGAAAATCTGTTTAGTGCGTTGCCGTTCCTCGCTGAGTGCCGGTTCCCTGGCAAATTTTTGCACCCGACAATATTCCAGGAACTGTATGTTCAAATCCCGGTTATCCTTCAATTTGGGGAAGAGGAAAAAAGCCAGGTGATTGGCTGGATTGTTCAAGGCATATTGTTCGGGGGAATCCGTATCAGCCGTGGTGACAAAATCCACATACACATCCGCATTGTTGACAAGGTAATTCCTCCCCTCTATCATCGCCCCGACACTGAAAGACCGGGTGCCAAAAGGTTCCTTGTTGCCGGGATCACCGAAATGCCTGAAGAAAATCTTATAAAGTTCATCGCTGTACGTATTGCTGTCTACCTGTTGGTTGCTGATGATTTGTGCCACCTTGGATTCTTCCTCGGTATAGAACGCATAGACTTCACCACCACTGTCGGTCTTCACCTTTCGGATAACAGCCTTGTCCATCAGATAAGTCAATACCTCCGCCACATCGCTCTTGATGGCCGCCTTGGAATCGTCAATCTTTGTCATCAGCAAGGTCACGATATTGTCTATCGTAGCCGAAAACTGTAGCTTGTCTTCCTCAGCCAGGTTGCAGACCATGAAGAGGACATAGACCACTCTCTGATAGAAATCCCGTTTTTCATCCTTGACCTGGTCAAGGGCAGCCCGGGCATTGGACAAGGCCCGTTGGCCCAGATGCTGCATGGAACCCTGAAACATAGCCCCGAAGAACCGATCGAAGGAGATAAACTGTCCCATTTCCATACCGGCCGTATCTCGGGCAATGGAGAAGGTGATATTGATCAGTGAACGCTCGTTCCCCTTGACCTGTTTGTCGACATAGTTCATGTTGACAAAAGAGTCCAGCACCTTCATAATCAGCTGGAACTGATAGGGTACGAAGGGATAATAATTAGCAAAATCATCAGCATTACGATAAGAGTTATATGATGTGGGCAGGATGAACTGGGCATCCAACTTGGCCTTGTCTTTCTCATAGAGTTTCTTCAACATTATCTCCACCTCACCTTTCTTTTCGAGAATACGCTTCTGGGTGATGTATTCGGGGTTCGTTCCCTGAAGGGAAGGACGTACCTCAAAACGGCCCATGATCTTGCCATAGTTCTCGCTGGTCTTCTGGATATTACAGTTGTCCAGTACCTCTGACAGGTCTTGCTGGGCAGTACAGGCAAACCACACCTGCGAAGCACAGACTTCACATACCCGGCTGACTACCTCCTGCAACTGGAGCAGCACATTCTGGCGGTTGTCAATAAACTGGCTGATTTCATCCACGAGGAACAACAGACGATAATTCGGATTGTTCTTATGGTCAAGATATTCTTTTAACTCATTGGCAAAGGACTCCACACTGATATTGACATCATTGTTCTTGATGCGCTCACGGATAACATCAGTAGAAAGTGACGGGTCGACAGCCGCTGCCATCTTCAGGGCGAGGTCGAGTTTGCTGCCGCTGAACCGGTGGATATTCCGTTTCCAGTCATACCCTTGTTCCTTGACATAGTCCAGGAATTCCTCATATTTGCCATCGTCAGCAAGAGGCTTTTCAAGAAACTGGGCCATAGCCAGATGTTCGGCATTCAGTCCGCGCATCCCGTTAAACTGATTCCAGAACACCTGAGTAAATACTTCATTTTCGCCACTGTTGGCATCGTGAACGGTGCCGATATTGAACATAACCGTATCCACCGTGGCCCGAGTGGTATACCAACGAATCAGGTCATCCATCTCCCCGAGTTCCACATTCAGTTCCATGGGCTTGCGTTCCGCCACAGCTTCCCGCAACCGGCTCAGAGCCTTCGCTCCGTACTTCTGTGACAGACAGTAATCGACATACTTCAGAAAATGCGACTTTCCCGAACCATAATAGCCGTTGATCCAGATACCGGTATGGTTTCCATGGTTTTCCCGGATATTCCTTAATATCTCATAGAGATTATTGATAATATCATCAGTAAACACATACTCGTTGATTTCAATATTTACAGTCTCTTCGTTGAGATCTGATGCAGAAACTGCGGGGTTGACTTTCCGGTCCAGCCCTTTCAGGTATAAGTCTTCAAATTTCATGTGGATAGATTTTATTCATTTACCAGTAATATGGCCCTGTAAGTATGCTCATCGGGAAGCGTATCAAACAAGGAAAAGGAATTACCGACACTGTGGCCGGGATAGAAGAGGATGATCTTGTAAATATCCGTATCGTTATATTTCTCATAGCCATTAAGAAAGACATTGCTACGCAAATAGGGAAACATTTTTCCGATGCCATAGACAAAAACATAGGGATGCTTATAACCGTCATCTTCCTGAATATATTGTAGGATACGATCATGGACAAAAGAGAAAAATTCGTCACTATTGGTTTCATAAGTAAGTTCACTTGTCACTTCGTCGGGAGTATCCTTCTCTTCCTGGAAAGTCATATCGAGGAGGTTCTGCTTGCCAAAATTTTCTGCTTTAAGATAATCACAGAATACTTCAAACAAATCCAGGAGTACGGCATTGATGAAATGGGCCGGGCGTCTCAATTGTTTTTGGAACTCCCGGATCTGCCGCCGGATCTCATATTCCTGTCGTGCGGGATACTGGTAGATATAGTAATTGTAGAAAATATTGCCACTCTTCGCATCCTGAAACTGAGGGCTGCAAAGATAGTCATACAATTCAGGGATCGTCATACTTTTCATAGCAACTGGGATTTTAATGCTTTGATTTCATAGGGATAGAGCAGACAGGCATCGAAAAACCATTCCTCCCCGCTGCGGAAATAATAGCCACTGTTGACGGATGATAGGTGGAGGGGATGGAGTTGGTTTTCCTTCCCTTCCAACAAACCGGTTTGACGCAAAATAGTGAGATACTGACTCACACAACGGTTCTTCGTGTTCTCCGACCAACTGTCGACGAAAACATCCTTTGCCGCTATTTCGTTCATTTCCATCATCAAGTCTGACTTGGTCAACTGATGGTCAATGGAATTCCACTTCCTAACAGTGACATCAAAATGAAAGTCAAACACCAATTTATAAGTTTTTAATATTGCATAGAACAATCCGGCACGTTGTCCTTCTTCGCTCAATGTTTCCCATTGCTTCCAAAAAGCTCTTGGAACGGCGGAAAAGCGGTGCTTAAACTCCGTGACAAAGCGAATTCGGGCAGTACGGGCATTAATCTGCAAGAACCGGTTCTGTTCCACTTCCTCCTTCAGAAGGCGTTCCGAATCCGGATCCATCAATAAAGGCAGCAACCGCTGGTATTCATAATACTGGAAAGCACAGCCGGTAATGGAACGATATGGACTATTGATTTTATTCATAGATTATGACCTTCCTCTTTAGTCCGGTAAATTAATTCCCGAATATCCACATCCAACAACAAGGCCACCTGCTTTAATGTTCCCAGATCCGGTTGGGAAGTATTCGTACACCATTTAGAGATTGTAGCAGGATCCTTTCCCAACTGTTGGGCCAGCCATTTATTGGTTCTCTTCTTTTCTGCCAGAACCACTTTGATTCGGTTAATATCTTCCATTGCTATAAAAAGAATTGATTGTGTCAGAGACAAATATAATGCTTTTATTTTAATTTACATGGTCTTTGATTACTTTCTTATGCTTTTAAGATCAATTTTCTTCTTCTATAAATTCCTAGAACAACAATTTCAAGCAGGAAAAGCTTTTTATGAACTATTTATCAAAAGGATTGCAACGACTTTTCAAAAGTCTTACAGAAAAATAATTATCAACCATAACAGTATAGCTATTATAGCTACAATATCTACTTTATGATATCTTTTTGTGTATCTCATCTTATTTAAATTTATTATTGCGAAATTACTCAATTTTATTTGAAACAGAAAACAAAAACAACAAAAATGTGCTTCCCGTCATAAAAAGAAAGCACATTTTCGATAACTTAGAATTAGAGAATCATTCTCCGATTTATCATAAATCTACCCACATTATGGCCGAAGTATGAGTTTTAAAGACTGTATATTCTTAAGTATCTTCATTGAGGAAGATGAAGAAGAATTATAATCTGTGGGTTGCATATACATGTTACTCAAGTAAGCTGCATTATAAACTGTGAGGACATCCACAATAGTCGCTTGACTCAGTTTCAAGGCATTCATCCCGACAAAATAAGTAGTGCTGTTGGTTTCATAAGGCAAAATGATAAAACGTTCAGCCAGATAATTTATATAGGACGAAGTATAAGCAGTACTCACCATAGCTACTACAGCCTTCAATTTACCATTCACAAAATAGTAAAACAGGTATCTGGCATTTCCGACATTTTCATAGACCAGCATATTAGAAGTAAAAGAATACAATGTACCTTGAGACTGGTTATTCTTAACATAATCCTCATCACAACCCCAGTTTACAATGGGATTACTATAGAAACTATACTTTCCCTTTATGGTCACAGGAATACTGTACTTTCCATTGACCTTTATTGAGGTTTCCCCAACATGAAATCCCTTGACATGATTCCTTTTTGTAACGTATGCCACAAAATTATTGGAAGATATAATACTGGATGCCCCGCTTACAGAGACAGAATCACCCGCATAAAGTGTAATGGGTGAAGTGTCAATACTGGAGTTGCCATCACTACCGGAACAGGCTGGAAACACAAGTACGGTGACCAAAGCCACGAACAGGAATACATAAGATTTTCTTTTCATATTACATAAATTTTATCAATGATTATACCAGATTATTAAGCAAATAGGCTCTGAAGGTAGCCTCGCTTCTGGAAGTTGAAACAGGTACGAGAATGGGAAGCACAAGGAGACAAAGAGAAACAAATATAGAATGTCTCTCTGTAGAAAAAGACATGAGGATAAGTCTGAGACAGGAATGTTTTCTGCGGACAGACTTCACTTCAGAGATAATAGATGATTTCGAACTTTCTTTCATTGCAGTGCTTCTCAAATATAACACTGCAAAGATAAAAGGCTACTGTGCAGCCAATTTTCACAGTTGGGAATATTTTCCCAATGTTTTAGATATTTCTTTCTTCATCTGCTGACAAAGGTTTTCCGGAGACAGAACAGTCACATCGGAACCGAAAGAAAGAATTTGACTCAGGAGTTCAGGATTAGGGATCACCTCCAGACTGACTTTGCATTCTTCCGCACTGAGAATCTGTTGACTGGGATGAATCGGTTTGGAAGTAATATAAGGAAAACGCTCCGGCGAGAATTGCAGAATTACCGTCTGAGGAGACTCTTCCGGTATCGTCACCCCTACAACATCCTGAAAATAGGTATCAAAATTAATCTCAAGATTCATCCGATAAATATGGTCTGTCTCCGTCATTTCATAGATCCGGTCAAGGGCCAGATTGGTAATCGACTGGTTCTCCTCATTGTACCCGAAAAGAAACCAACGGCTGTTGTATTCTTTCAGATAATAAGGATGAATGAACCAGACCAACTGCCGATCCTTAAAATTCCGGTAGACAATGTGCAACACCCGATGACTGATAATGGCATTGAATAAAGGGGAAAGAAAACGTAACCCTGCCAGACGGGAGTTATGCTCAAAACTAATAACAGAACGGTCAGAGGCACGAACGCCAAACTGGGTTCGCAGCTGCATCAGCAGTTCGTCCAGCCAGTCAAAGCCTGGCATTCCCTTGAAGCGGTCCAACAACTTGATGGTTTGTTGGAGTTGCACGATCTCCAACTCTGATATAGGACGCTGGTCAATAGAAAAATTCGGGTCCTTGTAGCGATACCACGTGCGCCTTCCGTCCCTTACCCGATTAAGTTTAATAGAATAACCTTCCTTGCTTTCCATAAACCGGATATCTTCGAAAATCTGCCTGCGACTCACGCAACCATCTACCTCCGATCCATAAATACGAGTCGAACATGCTTGCTGAAGATCCTCTATATAGAATCTCCTGTAAAAGTCCCCAAAGCACCTGTCCAAGGTACGATAACGGATCAAAGCATTCTTATTAATAGGCATAGCTACACACTAGAAAGTCTTCCTTATTTTTATCAAGACAAAGATAAGCAATAAATCAGGAAATAGACAAACAATATAAAGGAATCTTTAAATAAAGATGTAACTTCCCATTACTATCCTGTTCAGTCAACATTCTTCTTGATTTATAAACACTTATGAATATTATTCATGAATAAAACTAAGCATACCACTTTGCTCCTGTTTCATCAGCCCTTGCCTATCTCTATTTTTCTAAATTTGTAGAAGATGTCTATTTCAAAAGACGGGTTAAACGGTTGTAGCCATCTAGAAATGTTGCTTATCTACAAAACTCCAACTTGACCTCAGATACTTTCTACTGATTGTATTCAACCACATGAAAGATGGGACTTAAGACCAATATCTCTGCTATCATTATTGTCCTATAAGTTTATAGCTTAAAAAATATAAGTTCAAAATCTATATTGTTCAAGCCTATGATATTATAAATTACAGGAATATAAGGTAGAGAAAGTTAAAATATCAAATGATAGGACATATCTTATAGTGACTTGAATGACAAATGAATTAGTGATAAGGATTATGAGTCATGAGTTAATTTGGTTGTGATACCAGACAACTCGTCCTTGATATTCTACAGCAAATGGAGTTTAGACACCAACATCCCCTCGTAGTAGCTTTGGGAGAGTTTGCTACTGATAACCACTTTGTTGACTTGTTTCATGACCGATTAAAATTTCCTTCCAATTAGCTTAAATTCTGCTAATGTTTCTGAT
>ENA-UOOK01007296-UOOK01007296.1-fermentation-metagenome-genome-assembly--contig:-NODE-7296-length-10146-cov-4.783669_pt1 | contig 10146 bp, 11 predicted proteins | sample MGYA00245777_ERZ724023 | MGnify/ENA primary metagenome ERZ724023 (study PRJEB28704, sample SAMN03018312) | fermentation metagenome | biome: anthropogenic terrestrial biome; feature: soil; material...
GGCGCGCTGATACCCATGTTGACGCTGGGCATCCCTGGCGACGTGGTGACCTCGGTCATGCTGGGCGCGCTGACGCTGATTGGTGTCAAGGTGGGCCCGCTTTTGTTCACCAACAACCCGGATACCGTGTACACCATCTTTGCCGGCATGCTGATTATCCAGTTCCTGATGCTGGGGCTTGGCCTGTTCTATGCGCGGGTTGCCCCTTATGTGCTCAAAATCAGCCAGAGAATCTTGATGCCCGTGGTGATGGTGCTGTGCATCATCGGCGCATTTACGCTGAGCAACAACCTGTACCATGTGTATGTGGCGATGGGCTTTGGCGTGTTCGGCTTCTTCATGAAGAAGTACGGCTACCCCGCCGCCCCGCTGGTACTGGGTGTTATCCTCGGCCCCATGGCGGAGCAGAACCTCAACCGTGCGCTGACCCTTTCGCGCAATGATTGGTCTGTTCTATTCACGCGGCCGATATCCCTCACCTTCCTGACCCTGTCCGTGGTGTTCATCGCCCTGGCGGTCTTCAACGCGGCCAAGGAGGCCAGAAAGAACCAGGAGACAACGGACGTTGTCGCATAAGGATATGCTGTGCCAACAGGCGCTGTATATAGATTGAAATTGATGGAGGACAAGTACACATGAAAAGAATCGTTGCCCCAGCAAGACTGTTGAAGCCACCGTGCCGTGGTCTGCCGGCGGCGGCGCGGACATCGTGTTCCGCGCGCTGGCCAAGGTGTTCCCCAAATATGCCAATGACCAGCAGATGGTCATCAAGAACGTGGCCGGCGCCTCGGGCGTGACCGGCGTGGTGGAGTTCCTGCTCAACGCCTCCAAGGATGGCTACAACATCCTGCACTGGAGCAACGCCCACGTATCCAAGACCCACATGACCAAGGTGGATTACGACGCCTATTCCTTTGACATGGTGGCCCAGATTTGCGAAAGCGCCAACTATCTGCTGGTTCCCGCCGACTCCAAGTGGAACACCCTGCAGGAGTTCGTGGACGTCATCCCGGCCCAGTTCGTGGACGATGCCAGGGCCAACCCCGGCATGATTTCGCTGGCGGATGCGGGCGTGGGTGGCGGTAATAACATCGCGGCCGAGCTGTTCGCCGAGGCTATCGGCACCGAATTTAACCTCATCCACTATGCTGGCGGCGCCGACGAAGTCACCGCGCTTCTCTCGGGTGAGGTGGAAGCAGCCATCTGCAACACCCCCGAAGGCATGACCAACGTGGATGCCGGACAGCTGAAGATTCTGGTGTCCTTTGCCTCCAAGCCGTTCGAGAACTACCCGGATGTCCCCCTGGCCATCAACTCCGGCATTGAGGAGCTCAAGGACCTGGTTATCGAGCAGTGGCGCGGTGTGGTCGTGCAAAAGGGCACCGACCCCGCCATCATCGAAAAACTGGCCGGCATTCTGGAACAGTGCGTGGCCGATGAAGAGTTCGTCAACGCCCTCAAGGAGCAGCAGGTGGTGGCCCGCTTCCGCGGCACCGAAGATTTCGCTGCCTTCAATGAGGCCGAGGACAAGCGATTTGAAAACATGATCAAGACCAAGGGCCTGGGCGACCGCTACTGATTCGGCCAATCCCCACCGGCCCTGCCTTCGCGGCGGGGCCGGTTTTTTGCCGCCTTGTCCGCCTATCCTGCATCTGCTATACTGGCAGAAGCGGGAACATTCATTCCCGTGAAAGGAGCGTGCATGGGCCAGTTCAAACTTGTATCCCCCTACCAGCCCAAGGGCGACCAGCCCCAGGCCATCGAGGCGCTGACCAAGGGCTTTGAGGCAGGCCTCGCCGCGCAGACATTGCTTGGCGTCACCGGCTCGGGCAAGACGTTCACCATGGCCTCGGTCATCGAAAGGGTGCAGCGGCCTACACTGGTCATCGCCCACAACAAGACGCTGGCGGCGCAGCTGTGCAGCGAGTTCCGGGCGTTTTTCCCGGACAGCGCGGTGGAATATTTCGTCAGCTATTACGATTATTACCAGCCGGAGGCCTACATCGCCTCCAGCGATACCTATATTGAGAAGGATGCCTCCATCAACGATGAGATTGACCGCCTGCGCCACAGCGCCACGGCGGCGCTGCGTGAGCGGCGGGATGTTATCATCGTGGCCTCGGTCAGCTGCATCTACTCCATGGGCGATCCCAGCGAGTACGAGGGGCAGATGATTTCGCTGCGCCCCGGCATGCGCATGACGCCTGAGCAGCTGGCGGCCAAGCTGGTGGAGATTCAGTACGAGCGCAACGACGTCAACTTTATCCGCAACAAGTTCCGCGTCCGCGGCGACGTCGTGGAAATCTTTCCCGTTCAGTCCAGCGACCGCGCCGTCCGGGTCGAATTCTTCGGCGATGAAATCGACTGCATTCATGAGATCGACCCGCTGACCGGGAAAGTCCTTGCGGACCTGAAGCATATTGCCATTTACCCTGCGTCCCACTATATCGTCCCAAAGGAAAAGATACAGCGGGCCGTCAAGGAAATCGAGCAGGAGATGGAAGAGCGTGCCGCTTGGTTTACGGAGCATGGGAAGCTGATCGAGGCGCAGCGGATTCGGGAACGCACGAAGTACGATATGGAGATGCTTCTGGAACAGACGCAGGGAACCGGGGTAGACGTCTACACTCACTCCGAGATGCTGCCCGCCCATTATTACCCGGCTTTCAAAAAATACGAAAATTTTGCGGGCAACTACGGCAACGCCTGGTGGAAACAGCTTGATGAATTTGTATCCTTCCATGGTCCCATCCTGTTTACCACTAACTGCATCGTCCCGCCCAGAAGCGAAGAGGTCCGGGGCAGAATCTTTACCACGGGTTCCACCGGCTATCCCGGCTGCAAGCACATTGAAGCGGACGAAAATGGCAAAAAAGACTTTTCCAAAATCATCGAGCTTGCCAAGACTCTTCCCACACCCGATGAAATTGAGACCGGCAGCATCGTCGGCGGCTTTGCCCATAACCAGGTGTTTGCTCTGGCTGACAAAATTGTTGACGCCGTTAAATCCGGTGCGATCAAAAAGTTCTTTGTGATGGCTGGCTGCGACGGACGCATGAAGTCCAGAGAATACTACACCGAGTTTGCTGAGAAGCTCCCGAAGGACACTGTGATTCTCACTGCTGGCTGCGCGAAGTATCGCTATAATAAGCTGAAGCTGGGCGACATCAACGGAATTCCAAGAGTTCTAGACGCTGGGCAGTGCAACGACTCCTATTCGCTTGTTGTCATCGCGCTCAAGCTCAAGGAAGTTTTCGGGCTGGACGACATCAACGACCTGCCCATCGTTTATAATATTGCGTGGTACGAGCAAAAGGCCGTCATCGTCCTGCTGGCGCTGCTGTCCCTGGGCGTAAAGAACATCCACCTAGGCCCCACGCTGCCGGGTTTCCTGTCGCCCAGCGTGGCAAAGGTCTTGATTGAAAAATTCGGAATCGCAGGCGTGGGAACAGTTGACGATGACATCAAGCTGTTTATGAATGCCTGATTTAAAAAAGGAGATTTGGCATATGAACGCAACAATCGACAGAAAGGGCTGTATTTCCTGCGGATTATGCACATCAACCTGTCCGGAAGTATTTCGGATGGCTGATGACGGGCGCGCGGAGGTTTGCGCGGACCCTGTTCCTGAATCTGCGGAAGACACGGCAACGGAAGCACGGGATAACTGTCCCGTCTCTGTTATCACGGTAGAATAACCATGAATCAGCGCCCTTCTGAAAGGTTTTAGCAGTTCAGAAGGGCGCTCCGTCATTTAATCATTATTAAACATCTCACTGATTATGGTATAATTATTAGTATCAATTTAATGTTGGGAGACTGCAAAATGAAAATTGGAATCATTATCGAGACAAAGGAATTTGAGAAGTCCTGGAACGCGATGCGTTTTGCCGTTACAGCCAGAAAGAACGGGCATGAAGTGAAGGTTTTTCTTATGGGGGAAGCTGTTGAAATTGAGAGCCTTCACCACGAAAAATTCGACGTGGCTGCTCAGGTTGAGGCGTTTCATGAGGCAGGCGGGGAAATTCTCGCTTGTGGCACTTGCCTCAAATCAAGGAATATGGACGGCAGCGAAGTCTGCCCATTATCAACAATGATTGATTGCCTGAAGATGGTGGAATGGGCGGATAAAACGGTAACCTTCTAAAGAGAGGCAAGGGACACGAAATGAACCTTATTGGACAGATAATCAACGCTATGATTGCCTATTACGCCGGGGATGTTCGGCGAATCAACCATTTTCTGAAGGTATACGGTTTTGCCAAGGCAATCGGAGAGATGGAAGGATTAGACGAAAGCACGCAGGAGATTATTGAAATCGCGGCGCTTACTCATGACATTGGGATTAAAAACAGCGAGAAAAAGTACAACAGCTCCGCTGGGAACTATCAGCAGATCGAAGGTCCGCCTGAAGCAAAAAAACTTCTGGCGGAGTTAGGCATCGAATCAGGCGTTATTGACCGTGTTTGCTGGCTTATCGCGCATCATCATACCTATACCGACATTCAGGGAATCGATTATCAGATACTGGTTGAGGCGGACTTTCTTGTTAATTTTTATGAGGATGATATGTCGATTGACTCCGTTCACAGTGCCGGGGGTAAAATGTTTAAAACATTGAGTGGGAAAGCTATTCTAAACGCAATATATTCCTAAAGAAAAATTAGATCAACAATTAGTATGAATACGAAAAAAGCGGTCTTGGCAGCAATTTACTGCCAGACCGCTTTTAATCTATTATCTGGAGGTTTTATAATGACAACGGATGAAAAAAAGCTTGATTCTCAACAAGTAGCTCCGCCCTTACCTGACAACATCGGAATAACTCAATCCTCGGGATTAGACCGGCACTGCGTGTTTTCCCAGCAGCGCAGCGACGAGTACGCGCCGAACGAGGTGGTGAGCACCCAAAGTGCCCGACAATATAAGGATGCCACCGACCTCGTGTGTGAAACAAACCAAGCCGGGGCGCCTGAACCTCGCGGTGCGTCAACCGAACCACATGTGCGTCCCCATTGCGTCTGCAGACTGATCCGAAGGCTGACCCCGCTGGAATGCGAACGGCTCCAGGGGTTTCCGGACCACTGGACGGACATCCCCGGCGCTTCGGACAGCGCCAGATACAAGGCGCTGGGCAACAGCGTGGCGATTCCCTGCGTGGAGCATGTGCTCCGGGGAGTCGCTTATTTTTTACGCAAATTCAAGGAGGAACCATCATGTACATCTATCCGGACAACCTGAAATCCAAGGCGACGCTGTGGCTGTGGCAGCTCCGGGACATCGGCATCATCGGCGTCGGCCTGCTGATCTCCGTGTTCGCGCTGGCGCAGCTCCGGTTTCTGCCGCCCATCGTTATCACGGCCCTCTATGCGTTTCTGACGATCCGTTTTGACGATACCAGCATCCTCGACTTTATCAAAAGCGCCTGCGCTTTCTTTTTTACAAGGCAGCAGGTCTACGAATGGGGGTATGGAAAACATGAATAAGGCAGAAAAGAAAAACGCAAGGCAAAAACAGGTTACCCGTCAGCTCATCAACACGAAGGCCGTTACAGATTTCAGTCTTGCGACCAACCGCGGCGACGAGCTGGTGTATTTTATCATCAAGCCCACCAATATCTCCGTGCTTTCCGAGGAAAGTGTCTCGGCCCGAATTTACGCCTTGATGACCGTTCTCAAGGGCATCGCGGAGCTGGAATTTCTGTGCCTGAACAGCCGGGAAAACTTTGAGGATAACAAGCAGTTTCTCCGGACACGGCTGGAACAGGAGAACCACCCGGCTGTGCGGCAGCTTCTGGAGCAGGATCTCTCCCAGCTCGACCGGATGCAGGTGCAGATGGCGACGTCCAGAGAATTTTTGGTGGTGATCCGGCTCCGGAATGAAAAGCAGAGCGAGATATTCTCTTACCTGAACCGCATAGAAAAAACCCTGCGTGAGCAGGGCTTTTCCACGAAACGCGCTGGCAAGGAGGACATCAAACGTATCCTCGCCATTTATTTCGAGCAGAACGTGACAACGGAAAAATTTGAGGACTACGACGGAGAGCGCTGGATCGTGCCGGAGGATTGACAGCTTATTTCAGCTTTTCGGAACAATCATCCATCAGAAGCTGAAACACCTGTTTCCCCGTCTCGCTGTCCTCATAAACCAGGCTGTCCAGCAAGGCGCAGGATAGCCCATAGGAAAATCCCATGGAAGCAGGGACGGCAAGGAATTGCTCCTTCAGCATCCGGTTCAGCCGCTCCATCGGGGGTTCCCCGATAACAGCGGAAATTCTGTCATACAGCATGTTCAGATCAGCGTTTTGGAGAGCTTCGGTGACGTTTTCCTTTTTATCTGACAGAAACCGGGACATGGCGTACTGGAGGAATTCCTCCGCCAGCAGCGCGTAATGCCGATCCACGACAGTAAACCGCTGTGCAGATTGATCCGAATGTTCCTCAAAATTTCGCTTTACCTCTGGGTAAAAGGGATGCTCCTCCGCCTCCGCGCCGGTGTCGGTCAGCTGGAGCGGGCGGTGTTTGTGTGAGGACGAATCTCCGGAGGCGGCATCCAGGACGTAAAAGCACAGGTCTCTCAGCTCCGATGACACCTCATACCCGTCTGACGCCGCGTCTTGACTGGAGGAAGCGATGACTACCTGAAAGAAATGGGACAGGTAGTTCTCGATCAGATATCCCTCCCCGCTGAGCTTCGCCCGAATCTCCGTGGCAAGCAGCAGGAGATCCGTGATGGAGCCGGGCTGTTTCGCTTCCTTGGGAACCAGCAGATCCTCCGGATTCTGAAAAATGTTCATTTGTACCCCGACCTTTCTTTGAAGTCGGGAATCTCCGGCACTTAAAAGCACGTGCAAAGGCGGGGCTCCTCTGTCCACTACCCTTGCACGCGCGAAAGATTCTTCTTGTGCCGCCACAAAAAACAAGGTACAATAACCTTGTCGTGGCGCCGTTTACGGTTGTGCAGGGTGGTATGTTCACCTTTGCGCAGGGCTGATATGCTCGAATCATATCAGCCTGCCATGACGCTTTTATTTTTCCGGGCAACTCCCGTTGGTGTCTATATCAACTCTGAATAAAAGAAAAGTCAAGGGCCATCGTGGCAGAAAGGGAAATTACGGGAAGAAAGAACTGGGGTCCTCAGTTTCCATCAATTGTCTGGTTGAAAGTGCGAGACGGCAAGCAAGAAATTTCATGAGCCTCATGATGCGATCAAGCAAGCGGTGCCTGTTTCCGGTAAACTCCAAAATGGATCAGGAGCGCGGCAAGTTGAAATACAAGTCCAACCACGCAGACTCCATGCCAGCCGAAGTGCTGAAAGCATAAAGTTCCCATAAAAGACCCTGCCGCACCACCGATAAAGTAGGAAAACATATATACGGTGTTGTTTCGGCTGCGCATGCCATCACCCAATGCCTGCACACGGGCCATGTTTGAAACCTGACCGGACTGATTGCCGAGATCCAGAATAATCACGCCCGCGATCAGGCCCCATAGATGAAAGCCCCAAAAAGTGAAACAGAGATAGGCGAGCGTGGAAAGCAGGATGCCGATTCCAACCGTGAAACGCGGGCTTTTGTGGTCCGCTGCCTTGCCAATCAGCGGAGCAGCCAACGCCCCGGCAACGCCAGCCAATCCGAAAAGCCCGGCTTCTTTCGTTCCCATACCATAGTGTGGGGTTTCCAGTAAGAAAATGAGAGAAGTCCAAAATGCGCTGAAAGAGCCAAACATAAAAAATCCGTTCAAAGCCGATTCTCGAAGTGGGCGTTGCCTTTTGATCAGGTCGGGCATGGATTTTAGAAGATCCGGATATGATATCTGCGCACTAGATTCGCTCTTTGGGAAGGCAAAACGAATGACCAGCAGGAGTACCAGAGTCAATCCTGTTGCAATATAATAAACAGCGCGCCAACCCACGGTTGCTCCGATCAGGCCGCTGAAAGTCCGGGAAAGCAAAATCCCAATCAGCAGACCACTCATCACGTTGCCAATGGTTTTGCCCTGTTCTTCCGGCTTAGATAGCTGGGCTGCGTATGGTACGATGAGTTGCGGAACGATAGTCGTCATCCCAATTATGAACATGGCGATCAACAACACGGCATAGGTCGGTGCTAAACCGGCCAATAGAAGCGAGGCTGTAACCAGCAGCAACATTCGCAGAATGACTGAACGGCGTTCCGCCATGTCGCCAAGCGGGACAAAAAGTAAAAGTCCGAGCGCATAGCCAATTTGCGTGAGCATGGCCGCCGCCCCGGCCGCATTCTGTGAGACATGGAAGGCCGACGCAATCTGCGCTTCAAGCGGCTGTATGTAATAAAGATTTGCAACCGTTACTCCGCAGACGACAGCCATAAGAAATATCAGTGGCTTTGTCAAAATGAACTCCGGATATTTTTCGCTTTTCAATTAAAAGACCTCTTTACTTTCGAAATATGTGTAGATACTATACAATCTTAGCAAAAAATTAGCCTTGCTTCAGCTTTTGTTCCAATCGACGCAAAAAATCTGAGAGAAATTGCCTCTGACCGGCATCCGCACCGGCCAGAATATCTGAAATGAGGGCATTATATTTTTCATGCGCGTCTTTATGGTTTGCAACTGCCGTTTCTCCTTTTGAAGTCAACCGGAGAACGATTTTCTTATTGTCACTGGGACTTGCCTCTTTGATAATCATACCTTTCCGCTCCAGCCGCTTAGCCGTTTGTGAGGCCGCACCGCGAGTAACATCCAGAAGCCGGGCGAGGCCGGAAATGTGCAGATCCGGGCGTTCGGCAATACACTGAAGCATGTGGATCTCAGAGTGATAAAGCTCCGTATCGGTGCCGAATGTCCGGGCACGGCTGTCGTTTTCATAAAATTCGGTGATAACATCAAGAAGCAGTTCACAAATATTCATCATTTCTTTACCCCTAAAATATTGTATAGCTGATATACAAAAAAGTCAACTTGCCGTTACAGAACAGAAATGTAGCGCCTTTTTTATATTCACAATCAATTTGGAAAGGAAGAATGCCCTATGGCAAAACAGCCGAAAACCAGTGCGCCTCCGCGGGAATACGCCCATATTCAGGAATTCCTCGATATGATCGCACCCTCTATTATTAAATTCAGTACCGACTACTTTATTTGCGGCAACACTTTCCGCTGTGTGTGGGCGTTGCGGGAATACCCCACCTCCACGGAAGAACAGGCGATCCTGCGCTACCTTGGAGAAAAGGATGGCGTGACGCTGCACATCTATACCCGCCATGTAACCCCGCTTGAAGAAAAGAAGATCATCAGCAACGCGGCCAACAAGAACCGGATGCAGCGCAGCAGCACTCAAGACCTCCAGCAGACGGTCACGGCCGAAAGCAACCTGCAGGATGTGGCCACCATCGTGGCGCAGATGCACCGGAGCAAGGAGCCGCTGGTTCACACGGCGGTGTACATCGAGCTGTCCGCCCACGACCTCGACCAGCTCAAGCTCCTGCAGACGGAGGTGCTGACAGAACTGGTACGCTCCAAGCTCAACGTGGACCGGCTCCTGCTCCGCCAGCAGCAGGGCTTTCTGTCGGTGATGCCCTCCGGATGGAATGTGTTCGGGGATCAGTTCGAACGGGTGCTGCCCGCCAGCTCCGCCGCCAACCTGTACCCGTTCAACTATTCCGGCAAGACCGACCCGAAGGGCTTCTGCCTAGGCCGGGACAAATTCGGCAGCAATATCCTCGTCGATTTCAACCGCCGCTCCGACGACAAGACCAACGCCAACATTCTCATTCTCGGCAACTCCGGCCAAGGCAAAAGCTATCTGCTGAAGCTGATCCTGTGCAGCCTGCGGGAATCCGGCATGCACATTCTGGCCTTAGATCCCGAGATGGAGTACGAGGATCTGACCCTGAACCTCGGCGGCTGCTTCATCGACCTGATGAGCGGCGAATTCATCATCAACGTGCTGGAGCCGAAAAGCTGGGACGAGCAGACGGAGTCCGTGCTCAATCCGCACTCAAAAACACCGCCGGATCAGAACGCCGACGACGGCGGGTTTGTACCGGAAGCCTTTCGCAAAAGCAGTAAGCTCAGCCAGCATATCAGCTTTCTCAAGGATTTTTTCCGCGCCTACAAGGATTTTACAGACCGGGAAATTGACACCATCGAAATCATGCTGGGC
>ENA-UOOK01007302-UOOK01007302.1-fermentation-metagenome-genome-assembly--contig:-NODE-7302-length-10142-cov-4.620700_pt1 | contig 10142 bp, 2 predicted proteins | sample MGYA00245777_ERZ724023 | MGnify/ENA primary metagenome ERZ724023 (study PRJEB28704, sample SAMN03018312) | fermentation metagenome | biome: anthropogenic terrestrial biome; feature: soil; material...
AGATCATCCTGAACGATCAAGGAATACATCTTGAGGATAGTTCCGAAAACAAGATCACCGCCGACAAGAAAGGCACCGTGGTGGAGGACACCAATAAAAACGCGTTTATCCTGAATAAGCAGGGTATTGAGGTGAAAGACGCCAGCGGTAACAGTATTAATTTGAGTAGCGCCGGTATTGAACTAAAGGATATGAATGGAAATAAAGTGGCGTTGGAAGCAGGAGGAATCACGATCCAAAGCGGGGCTAATGTTACAGTGAAAGGAAGCATGATTAACCTAAACTAGGCTTAACCTAGCTGGATACTAAGGAAAAAGCTTATTTTAGTGCCGTAACGCCTTAATTCATGTTTTATGGATTAAGGCGTTACCTTATTATATCCAAAAGCGAGGAGGGATCAGATGGACGCCACAGATCTTTTGGGTACGGGTTGGCGGTTTCCACCCCAATTCTCCAAAAATGGTCAAAAAGTGTTGCTGGCTTCGGATGGAACTGATGTCCGCGAGTCTTTAGAGATCTTGCTCTCCACTTTAGTCGGGGAACGGCTTTACCGTCCGGATTTCGGTTGCGATCTGAAGCGTTTTATGTTTGAAGAAGTGAACAGCGCCTTGGCTACGGAGATCAGAGAAATGATTGTGGCTACAGTCAATGCCTATGAGCCTCGGGTGGAGATCACTGAAATTACCATTACCGAGGCTGAGGAGAGCGCTTATACTTTGGTGATCAACATCGACTATCGTATTGTAGCCACGAATAGCGCAGAGAGTATGGTGTACTCACTTGCTTTGTATTAAAAAAATATATTAAAAAAGGGTATGGTCATGAGCAATAAAAAGAACAGATCAGGAACAAGTCAGGATGATCGAGGACTAAAGGAATTACAATCAAATTACGTTTCCGTGGAAGAACGTTCAATGGTGGATTTGCTGATGTATCTCCGGGCTTATGCCAAAAAGGTACGGTTTTACAGTGCAAATCAACAACACACCGAGTTTTGGTCGAAGTTTTTATGTTTTTCCGATGAAAAGCTTCTGGAACTGGCGGAATTTGCCGAGGACCCGGCGCTTTTTAGTGATGACCCTATACGACTGGCTAAATACTCCCAGCCCCATCTGGCGCTTTTGTTAACCTTCTTAAAGCTCTTGCGGTATCCGCAAGCGCAATTTGCCGCCTTGACTGAGCAGAATGTGGAGTATTTTTATAAGAACATTCTTAAACTGAACGAGCGGGCGGAAGTTCCCGACCAAGCCCATGTGATCCTGTCTTTAGCCCGGGATGTACGGGAGCATCTCTTGGCAGCAGGGACGTTGTTTAATGCCGGTAAAGATCAGACTGGGGTTGATCTCCATTACCTCGTCCAGGAAGATGTGGTGTTAAACAAGGCACAAGTAGCGGAGGTGAGAACCCTCCATTTTGACAAGGCGGTTACTGATCTCAAGTATGTCCATGAGCGTAATCAACGGGGAGATGCGGGATTCGAGGCGATCTTATGTTTGGTCTTGGGTAATCTTTCTAGTCTTCCTCCATATAGCACCCCGGCTGGACGGCAGATCAAAGTTAATGCCGCCTTTTTACGGACAGAATTATATAAAAGGATCAAAGGGAAAGAGAAAGACGAATTGGCGCCGGGTGACGCCACCTATATCTTTGAAACGCTTTGTTTCCGAAGTCTAAAGGATTTCCAGTATTGTCTGGATTTATTGTACCGAGAGCTTAACCGGGGGTATGTTGGGGTGACCTTCCCGGAGGATCAAGAGTGGGAAAAAGCCTATCAGATCCTGGCCGTGGTGCACGAGGAAAGAATCGCCCGGACGCGGAGAGCACAACTGAAAGCCATCCATCAGGCACAGGGTTTCGAAAAGATGATGGAGTTTGCTTTTGGTGAGCCTGGACCCGGCGATCTGCTCTATAAAATGCCTGGCGCGATCAGTTCCCTGCAGGAGCTGGCCGCTACGGCCAATGAAGCAGCCCGGCAATATATTGAACACAAATTATGTATGTCGGTTGAAGATTTTCGGCGAATCATGACCCAAAAGGACCAAGCCGTAACGGGGATCGCCGGGGAAGAAGTCTATACACTCCTCGAATCCGCCTGGACCAAAAAACGGGGTTATGTTTATCCGGTCATTGGCACCGAAATCATCCAAGGCTTTTATGCCGATCATATTTTTTCCGCCGATCGGGATGAAACCACTGGTGAATTTGGTGCTTTCGGCTCATCAAGGACGGCCGATTCTGCGGTTGGAGTAGACTTGGGTTTTGCCGTCAGCTCCCCTTTACTCCGCCTGAATGAGGGAAAGAGAGAAATCGAGGTTGTTCTCTCCTGTGAAAAAGGCACACTTGATTATGACAAGCTCTCCGCCTTGATGGCCCATCAGGACAAGCTCTTCACGACGGAGCTGAGCGTAGCGGAAGGCTGGCGGGAGGCGGAGGATGTCGACTTTGCCGCCGGTAAGTTCGTCATTAAGCCGGAATTACAGGCCTTCAGCAGGGAAGATACTGCTTTGGTCTGTGACACGGTAAAGTATCCCTTTTTGAATCAGGACGCGGTCGGTACTTATCTTGGCTTTGCCAACGGTAAGGTGTATCGGGTGGAAGCTTATGAGGAAGCGGAAAGTAGAATCTACCTAAAATCAATTGGTTTGGAGCAAGTCGCCGGTGCCAACCGTTGGTTCAAGCGACTGCGGCCAAAAACTTTTGTCACGGAGCTAAATACGCCCTTGGCGGTATCCCGTTATGCTCAGAAGGTCGCCAGTACAGTCGAGACCTTTGATCAGATGCATGAAGGGAAGTACTTCGTTGATCAAAACGGGAAAATCTTTCTGATTAAAAGGTTTATCACTGCTGCCGAGGTGGAGGTGGGTTACTGCGGTGAATTAAATCCGGAAGCGACAGGGCCTTTCAGCGATCTCGATCGCTTATTCTGGAATAAAGTCTGGGAAACTGTGGAACTTGAGGAGATGGCGGACGTGGCAGCCGGTGCCCTTGACGGGCTGGTGATCTCTGGAGTGTATGCCGCTAGGAAAGATTTTACTTTCAATGTAACCGATGGGGGATTGAAAGTCTCCTATCCCGAGGGCGCGAACGTACAAGAACTACTGGCGGCATGGGAATTATGGCAGGACCAGCCAGAAAATGAACCGGGCCGTTATGAGCTTCAAGGAAACAAGAACGGACTCACGCCGCTCAGCGCCATGGAGAAGCAACTGGAGAAGAGCGGAAAGATCATCAAACGCTACGAAACGCTGGAAGCAGGCGGGCTTCGGATCACATACGGTGGCCGTCCGGTTGACCCGGCGGCTTTGGAAATCAAAAAACCTTCAACTAGCGAAGCCCAGGCGAGTTTCGCCATTTCCGATTATACCTTAATCATCACCCCGGGACGAGAGGCGCAGACGGCCAACCAGATTGCCGCTGCTTGGCGCCTGTGGCTTGAAGAGGGGCAAGAGGACCCGCAAGGTTTTCAGATCGAAGCTAACGACGAGCATGTCTGGGCCGCGGCCCCGGTTTCAGAATTGAAGTTATCCCCCCTTGATCGGCAGGTTAAGAAGGTTGATGTCTGTGATTCATACGGGGTCGGTATCCGTGTCTTGTATACCGGGCCGACGGCCGATGAGCCCAGACTGATCTTGCAAGAGAATGAGATTGATCTCTTTGATTTCGACATCTCCGGTCCAGTTTTATCTGTGAAATATCCCGCGATCAGTCAAACATCGGCATATGATCTGGTTACCGCCTGGGATGAGTGGAAAGGATCGGCCGTCAATGATCCGGGTAATTTCGACTTGCAAATGGTGGGGGATGGGCTCTGGACGGTTCAGGCACGAACAGAAAAGGAGTTACAGGCCAGTGAGAATCAGCTCATTGAATGCTCGATTCCGGAAGCCGGGATTATTGCCAGGTACAGACTAACTCCTGTTTCGGAAAACGCCATTGTGGAATTTATCCAAGGGGAACCAGTCCCGGAATTTACTTTTAGTTTTGCCTATAGTGACATCTTAGATGAGGAGCATAACAATATTCCCACCAAAAAGTTGACCATTTTTTACTCGCCTTTACCAGAAAACCAGAACCCGGTGCTGCAAACCGCGTACCGTCGGCAACAGGTGCAGGCGCTTTTGAGTAAATGGAACCGGGAATATAACAAGCATGGTTTCTCCTTGTCGCCGATCGATGAGAACGCCATGTGGGCGGATGCTTTTCCCGAGGAAAAGCGGGTCAATTTTATGGATGATTTGAACTATGTTTGTACGGTCGACCCCAATGGCTTTATTGTTAAGTTTAGGCCGGACGGGGGGGATCCGACTCAACGGCAAAAGGCGCAGGTGGCGATGGAGGAGAACACCAGTGATTGCTTTGCTTTTCAATTGCACAATGATTACTATCAAAATTTAAAGATCCTATTCATCAAGTACCCGACGACGCGGAAAAACCGGACTGTGGCGGAACTTTTGAAAGCATGGAAAAATCAAGACCAATCTTTACTGGAAGCAGGGAGCCCATACTGGACGGATGACGGGGAACTACGTGAATTCCAGTTGTTATCGACTGGGACCGGGAAATGGCAGTTGACCGGCATTACTGATCTGCCATTAACGGCAGAAGTAACAGACGATGTGGGCCTGGCTGACCCGGTTAATCAACGCTATTATCAGTACCAAACCGCGGATGTGAACGGGTTTACCCTTTATTACACCGGTCCGCGCCAAATAACGCCCCAGTTGACCATCGCTGAGAGCGCAGGAGAAGATTTCCGGATTGAGCTTTCTTCCAGCTATGACCCTTATTATGATCTGAAGATTGGCGAGGCGCTGATCATTGAGTATCCCAAAAAGCCGGAGCGGCGGCGGATCAAGGATCTTTTAGCGGAATGGGAGCGCTACAAACAGAGTTTGGCGGGAGAGGCCAACTGGATTTTCGGTTTTGAGCTGGTGGACACTTCGCCGCGGCTTAAAGAACGGGCCAAAACTTCCCTCCTCACCACCGGTGATATGGTCCGGGAATATCAGGCTTGGGGGGCGGACGGCGTTTGTTTTACCTATACCGGACACCGGGAGGATCCCATGGTGCTGGTGGACCCGATCCGGGATTTTTCCGATGATAGCCTGGGCAAAAAATTATTATGGGATAATGGAGAAATATTTACCGTCACTGATAAGTTAGATCATCATAATGTCACCGTTGACCCGGAGACGGAGCAGATCTCCTGTTACGATCAGATTAAACTCCTTCCGGAAGATGCTGTCTGCTTAGAGGCGCTTAAATTCACCATTCGGTTGGACGCCGATTTCCCGGCGGTTAGGCCGGGAGACCAAAATGGTATTACGTCTGAACCGGCAATCAAAGTATTATTCCAAGGACAAGCGGATGGCAGTAGCCAAAACGGGGTTGCTGATTTTTACGCTTGTTTTAAATCAGTTTGTCTGGAACGGATTGACTTAAGGGTTAAGGTGCAAGGAATAAAAGACATCAAGATGCGCGGTGATCTGGCGCTGATTAATCCGGATAATGCCTTCGCCCCCTTTGGACAGACCCCGGAGGCCCCGGCGCGGTTTTATTTTGCCAATTCCGAAATTTGCACCAAGAAGCTGGATGCTATGACGGTCAATGTGAACTGGGCAAAAAATGAGCCGCTCACCGCTGATGGTCTCCCGGATCTGGAAAAATACTATTTTGCCTATTCCCATTGCGGACTGGACCGGGTGGGAACCATAAAAAATGAGGATTTCGAGGTAAAACTGGAGTTTCTCGACAGAAGGGCCTGGGTTCCGATTGGCCGCGAGGCACAAGGATTATTCAATAAAAGTTGGTCCTATCAGGAGTTTAGTAAGCAAACTTATCAAGGTGAGTTGTTTCCGGGGCAACCGGAACTACCCAAAGATCCGCTGGAATGGCCCAGATATTACCAGCTTTTACTCACCACACAAGGTTTTCTCCGGAATGTCCATGGACAGGTCTTGGCTGCTGTTACTGAAGCCGCACGGAGAAGTGAGGTCGCCCGCAATCTTTATGACACGATCAAAGATGAGATCAACAATTATGAAGAGCAGGTTAAAGCGGCTAAATTAGCCGAAGCGGAAGCCAGGGAAAAAGGGGATGCTTATTATCCTCAAGCCATCCGCGAAGCGAGGCGCTTACCTTCTTTACCGGAAAATGATCAAGAGATGGGTAGTCTGGTCGTAAAGGATCCCTATACGCCGGTTATCCACTCGATGAGCATTGATTATCAGGCTTCAACTCAGATGGAGCTTACGACGGCTTCCGGTCGATTGTGGCCGGGGGAAACACCGATCCGCGTCTTCCGGTTCAACCCCTTCGGCTCTGAAACTCTGGAAAAGGCCGATGTTGAGGAGAAAGTTTTCTTGTTACCCCAGTATGAACACGAGGGGTATTTGTTGATCGGCCTGAAAGACGTAGCACCGCTCCAGACGGTCTCCTTGTTGTTTCAGATGATTTCCGGCAGCGGCGATGTGAACTTGACAGCGCCGGAAATAACCTGGAGTTATCTGGCAGAAAACAAGTGGGTTCCCTTCAGTGCAGCGGAGATTCTAAAGGACAAAACCGGTGGATTACAGGATACGGGGATTATCCAATTCCAGATCCCGGCGACCGCTACCAGCGAGAATACGGTTTTACCTTCCGGCTTGTATTGGATTCGCGCCGAAGCGGTTGAGAATATCGGTGCTGTTCCTAACATCTTGGCGATCGAGGCCGGCGCGGTTTGCCTTACCTATCGCAACAGCAATAACGATCCGGAACATCTGGCCACCCCTTTGCCCGCCAATCGCATTACCGAACTAACGGTCAGAGATGGGGCAATCAAAAAGGTCGCCCAACCTTATTCGTCCTTTAACGGCCAACAGCAAGAGACAAAGGTCGAGTTCAATGTGCGCGTCAGTGAGCGGCTGAAGCATAAGAATAGGGCATTAACCTTGGATGATTATGAAAAATTAATCTTAACCCGATTTCCCCAGATCTACAAGGTGAAATGCTTGCCCCAAGACGAACTGGCCACCTTTGAGTCAACCTGGCACCGGGGAGAAGTGGTGGCGATTGTCATCTTGAAGAACTCGAACTCATTTCCATTTTTCCCGCTGAAACCGAAGGCGCCTGCCAATCTATTGGCGGAAATTGAGCAGTATATGCAAGGATTAATGCCGTCCCAAGTTAAGTTTACAGTAGTGAATCCCCGTTTTGAAGAGGTCCAATACCGGTTGGCGGTGAAATTCGTGGATGGCGCCGACCGCGGCTTTTACCTCAATCGGCTGAACGAGGATTTAAAACGGACCTTGTCACCCTGGGCTTATGAAAAGGAAGCGGACCTGTCATTCGGGAGTGCGATTTACAGTTCTTCTCTCATTTATTTCCTGGAAAACTTGGACTATGTGGACTATGTGGCCAATTTCTATCCGTTACACCAGACGATTCACCATAAAGGCTATACGGAGCAGATTCCGCTGTTTTTAACCGAGGACAATGCTGTAACCACCAAATATCCCGATTCCATCCTGGTTTCTGCGGGTAATCATGTGATTGATGTGATCACGACCGAGTTTTTTGACCCAGGCGCATTTCGGGGCATCGGACACATGAAAGTTGGTTTCGATTTCTGGATTGACCGTCCCGGGGCTATCTTTGCCGTTGGGATCGGTGCCATGGAGATTGAGGCGTGGCCGGTCCGGCGGTATGCTTTTGCCGGTCTTCCGGTGGAAGTAAAGGTCAAAGCAATCATTCGTGGCCAAGAGTATGCGGAGGATCAATTACCCACTCAGCTCTCGTGGTCTGATTCGCAAATGATCTGGGATGCGCTCTTGACGGCCGGGTATTTAGATGAGAAGAAGAAAGGGTATATCAACCCTGATCAGGACCTTTATACCACCGGTCTTAAACTGCCGGAGGAGCGGAGTCTTGAGGATTATCTGCGGGACAACTTGTCCCAGTTAACCTTTGGGATCAGCGTCTCTGATTTTGATTCATCCGCCGGAAGGCAGGATGAATTTTCATATACGGTCGAAGCGCTCTACTGTGAAAATTTAGAAACGGCTGTGCTCAATATCCTTAAAGCCGGCGTAGGTTTTGACGGTATTAGTCAATATCCCTTTATTGTGTATTAAAAAGGGCTTTTTGTGTTGTTGCATCTTGTACAGAAATTTCTTTAGCTGGAGACAACGGAAAGCTTAAAACGTAGAAGGAGCAAGAAAATGATTGAAAAGCGGAAAAGAGAAGAACTCTATAACAAATTTCGGCAAGGCGCCGTGCCTTCTGGCGCCGACTTTGCCGATCTGATCCGGTCCCAGTTGAATCTGTTGGATGACGGGATTGATATCTCTGAAAACCCGGACGATCCAATTGGTTTACGCGCCCATGGGATGAAGGAAAACCTATTGGACTTTTCCGATCAGGAGAACCGGCGCCGCTGGACCATTTCCGGTCGTTGTGAAGATGAAAGTAAAGAAGGATTAAATGTCAAGGCCGACGAGAACAGTAAGCTCTATATTGAACGGGAATCTGGTAATCTGGGCCTTAGTACGGATCAACCAACGGCTAAACTTCATATTATTCAAACCAGCGCCACTAATGCCCTCCGCATTGATGACGAGGGAAACGATCGGACGCCGCTGATTGTGACCTCCGATGGGCAGGTCGGAATCGGTCTAGATAGTCCCGGCGCTAAGCTGCATGTGAGTTATAACGGAATCGGTGATATTTTGCGGGTGGATGACACTGAAGATGATACTACTCCTTTCATTATCACTGATACTGGAAATGTTGGTATTGGGTATTCCGATCCCAAGGCTAAATTAGCCATTGATGGAGCGGTTTCCATCGGTAAAAACCCCGATCCGCAAGGGGCGGGGTTTGGTGGGAATGACCTCTATGTCGGTGGTAATCTTGAGGTAGGTGGATCAGTGATCTTTTCCGGGGACTCCAATGTGGGTGGGATCGAAATTAACGCCCCGCTTACTTCGAAGACAAAAGAAGTGGTTATCAAGGATAACCTGAAAATCATCCCTGATCCTGGCGGACCTGGAAAGCCTGCTTCCGATGGTAATCTAAGTGTGGCTGGGGATACGACCTTAGGCACTTTTGATAAAGTCCCTGCCAATCAAAATGTGGTTACCATCAACGGGCAGATCCGCTCAGGCGGCGAGCTCGGCGATGAACAGTATGAATTGGTGGTTAACGATATTCTCACGCTTAATCGGAACACGAACTCACCCCAGGCGACAATACAAGGAAGCTTCGAGGTAATTGGCAGCACAAGCTTGGGTAATGATCAGTCGGATCAGATTCGTCTAAATGGGATCGTAAGATCAGATACTGGTAATGTGATTATTGATGATGGTTTAGAGGTCAAAGGTAATACGATCTTAGGGGATTCTTCAGCGGACATTGTTACAATTAATGGTAAAGTAAATTCTAGTATCGGAGATGTGGTAATTGAGGACAATCTACAAGTAAACGGCTCTACTACCTTAGGCACCATACAGGGAGATCGTATTATTCTGAATGGTAAAGTAAGTTCCAATGTGGGTAATGTTACCATCGATGATCAGCTTACGGTAACCGGTTCAGTAACCATGGGCGATCAGCAATCCGATGAGATCATTCTGAATGGAACGCTCAAATCAAATACCGGAGCAGTTATTGTGTCTGATTCAATGACCATTAATAATGATCTGAATGTAAACGGATCATTGATGTTTGACAACTCCAGTACCAAAGTTGAGGGGATCGTTACAGCTGTGGATGGCAATGACGACAAGGTTCTTACTACTGAAGGCGCGGTCAAAAGGTATGTGGATAACCAAGTTAGCAGTTTGAACACTAAAATAACCACTGTGGATGGGAAAATCCCTAGTTTTTACAGAGATATTAGATATCAGAGAGTTCCAGGGTATACAAATGACGGCGGGTGGGGGCGTGGTCATTTATCCACCTATAATTTTTATCCACCAGCAGGTTTTAATATGAGTCAATTAATACATGTTTCAGTATCTCCTGCCAATATACCGTTTTCCGGAACTGTCAACAGAGATGATACCCTAGCCTGTTATGCGGAAGTGTACAGTAATTATATCCGCTGTATCTGCGGGAACAGTGAACAACGGGATTATTCTACGGTTGCGTTATATGCATTA